>Ga0222426_100106_pt1 | contig 134571 bp, 112 predicted proteins | sample 2B50Ametagenome_FD_180087 | JGI IMG/M metagenome (GOLD analysis project Ga0222426, IMG submission 180087) | Enriched microbial communities from leaf-cutter ant dump, University of Wisconsin, Madison, United States - 2B50A (version 2) | ecosystem: Environmental > Terrestrial > Nest > Insects...
CGACGGCCCGAGCAACAAGGACTGGCGCGGCGGCCGCGGCATCCTGGAGAACATCATCCCGTCCTCGACCGGCGCGGCCAAGGCGGTTGGCGTGGTGATCCCCGAGCTCAACAAGAAGCTCACCGGCATGAGCTTCCGCGTGCCCACCTCCGACGTCTCCGTGGTCGACCTCACCGTCGAGCTGGAGAAGGACGCCAGCTACGCCGAGATCTGCGCCGAGATGAAGGCACAGAGCGAAGGCGCGCTGAAGGGCGTGCTCGGCTACACCGAAGACAAGGTGGTGGCCACCGACTTCCGCGGCGAGACCTGCACCTCGGTGTTCGACGCCGACGCCGGCATCGCGCTGGACGGCACCTTCATCAAGCTGGTCAGCTGGTACGACAACGAGTGGGGCTACTCCAACAAGTGCCTGGAGATGGTCCGCGTCGTGGCGAAGTAAGCCACCACGCATGAACGAAAAAGCCGGGCAATGCCCGGCTTTTTTCGTTTCCGCCCACCACTCCCGCCCGTCGTCTCCGCCCACCGCCCCCCTGTAGGAGCCCGCTCGCGGGCGATGCTCTTGCTCTTGCTCTTGCGAATCCCGAATCCCGAATCCCGAATCCCGGCTCTCAACAACCGAATGGCTGGTCATCCCGGCCCAAAAGCATCGCCCGCGAGCGGGCTCCTACAGGGGGCGGCTGCGCATGCTCAGCGCTTGAGCAGGGCCAGCTTGCCGGGTACGCCGTCCCACTTCGCGGCGTCTTCCATCGCGGCGATCTTGCTGGTCAGCACCGGCCATTCGCGGGCCAGTTCGGCGTTGATCGCGAGGAAACCCTCCTGCCCCACCGGCACGTCCAGCTCAGGGAAGATCGCGCCCACCGGGCACTCCTCCACGCACAACGTGCAGTCGATGCATTCGTCCGGGTCGATCACCAGGAAATTCGGGCCTTCGTGGAAGCAATCCACCGGACACACTTCGACGCAGTCGGTATGTTTGCAGTTGATGCAGTTTTCGGTGACCACGTGCGTCATCGTGTCCTCTCCCTTGCCGGGCAACGCTTTGCGGCAGTTTCAACCTCGCGCGCCGCAGCAGCCATGATCCAGATCAGTGCCGCGGCCGACGCCCCGTCGCAGACTCCGCTCATCCCCAAACTGCGGAGTACCACCATGCGCAAACTGATTGCCCTCGCCCTGCTCGGCCTGTTGTCCACGCCGCTGATGGCCGCCGAATGCGCCACCACCATCGAAGCCAGCGACGCCATGCAGTTCAACCAGAGCAGCATCACCGTGCCGAAGACCTGCAAGAGCTTCACCGTGACGCTGAAGCACACCGGCAAGCTGCCGGTCACCGCGATGGGCCACAACTGGGTGCTGTCGCATGCCAGCGACGAGGCCGGCGTGATCGCCGACGGCATGAAGGCCGGTGCGGCCAGCAGCTACGAGAAGCCCGGCGATGCGCGCATCATCGCGCACACCAAGCTGATCGGCGGCGGTGAGTCGGATACCGCCACCATCGACGTGGCCAAGCTCAAGGCCGGCGAGCAGTACAGCTACTTCTGCACCTTCCCCGGCCATGCCGCGATGATGAAGGGCACGCTGAGCGTGCAGTAAGCTTTCCCTTGCCATCCAGGCAATCCGCCCGGTCGCGTTGGCCGGGCGTTTTTTCTCCGCAAGCACGCCTCCCACGCATGAACCAGCCAACACCTTTCGACGAGACCGCGATTGCCACGCTGGTCGACCACTTCTACGAGAAAGTGCGGCGCGAACCGTTGATCGGCCCGATCTTCAACGCCGCCGTGGACGACTGGGACGAGCACAAGCAGCTGCTGACCCGGTTCTGGTCATCGGTAGCGCTGGGCACACACAGCTACCGCGGCAACCCGATGGCGGCACACCGCCCGCACCCGATCCGGGTCGAGCACTTCGACCGCTGGCTGGAACTGTGGCAGGCCACCTGCCGCGAGGAACTGGACGAGGAACACGCGGCGCAGATGACCGACTACGCACAGCGCATCGGTCGCAGCCTGAAGTACGGGCTGGGCATCCACCCGCAAGCACGCTCGCTGAACATCCCGCTGGTCGGCGCGGGGGGAATGGCCGCAGGGAAGTGAGAAAAACCCGCTTCCCCCGGCAACCGCCGAAGGAAGCGGGGGAGAAGCGTCAGGCCAGCGCCTTCAGCGCCGCATCGTAATCCGGTTCCTGCGCGATCTCGCCGACCAGTTCGGCGTGCAGCACCTTGTCGTGCTCGTCCAGCACCACCACCGCGCGGGCGGCCAGGCCGGCCAGCGGGCCGCTGGCGATGGCCACGCCGTAGTCACCCAGGAACTGGCGGCCACGCATCAGCGACAGGTTGATCACCTTGTCCAGGCCCTCGGCACCGCAGAAACGCGCCTGCGCGAACGGCAGGTCAGCCGAGATGCACAGCACCACGGTATTGGCCAGGCCGCCGGCCAGCTCGTTGAAGCGGCGCACCGAGGCAGCGCACACGCCGGTATCGACGCTGGGGAAGATGTTCAGCACCTTGCGCTTGCCGGCAAAGCCGGACAGCGCGACATCGGCGAGATCGCCGCCGACCAGGCTGAACGCCGGTGCGCTGGCACCGACTGCGGGAAACTGGCCGTCGACCTGGATCGGCTGGCCCTTGAACGTGACCTGGGACATCGTGCACCTCATGGTTTGGGGAAGGATCCCTACAAGTAGAACATGGTCTTGGCGAGGAAAACGATGCCCGCCATCAACGCCAGCACCACGCGATGGGTGTGGCGGAAGCGGCACACGCTCATCGTGCCCCGGCGCATCGCCCACATCGCGTTGATGAACACGCCGAGCACGCCGAACGCCAACAGCACCTTCAGCAGCAGCCAGTTGCCGAAACGCGAGCCGACACAGGCCAGGCCGTCGCAGCGGATGTCGAACAGCAGCCCGCCGCTGACGAACAGCAGGATCACCACCACCGGCATGTAGCGGCGCACCCGCGCCATCACCGCCTGCTCGATGCGCTGCAAGGTGGCGCCGTCGAAATGGCGGTGCAGTGACTCGATCACCAACACCTCGAACGCCGCCGCGCCGACGAACACGATCGCGCAGGCCAGATGCAGCAGGACGATCCACGGATACCAGGTGGCCACGGCGGGCTCCTCATCGGAATGACCCATGCAGCTTCCTGCCGTCCCGACCGCTCCGCCATGACCTGCATCAAGCGCCCCGGGCAACGGCGGTTTCGCGCCTGCCAGCCGGTACAATGGGCGGATGTCACTCATCCAATTGCAACGCGTCGACTTCAGCATCGGCGGCCCGCTCCTGCTCGAGCACGTCAACCTCTCGATCGAGGCCAACGAGCGTGTCTGCATCGTCGGCCGCAACGGCGAAGGCAAGTCCACCCTGATGAAGCTGATCGCCGGCGAGCTGCACGCCGACGACGGCGAGATACGGGTGCAGAACGGCATCGTGATCGCACGCATGGCGCAGGAGGTGCCGCAGGGCACCGACGGCAGCGTGTTCGATGTGGTCGCCGAGGGTCTGGGCGACCTGGGCCGGCTGCTGGCGCGCTATCACCACCTGCTGGCCGAGGGCGATTTCGACGCGCTGGGCGAGGTGCAGAACCAGATCGAGGCCCGCCAGGGCTGGGACCTGGACCGCCGCGTCGGCGACGTGCTGACCCAGCTGGAACTGCCCGGCGAGACCGCCTTCGCCGCGCTGTCCGGCGGCATGAAGCGCCGAGTGCTGCTGGCCCAGGCACTGGTGAAGAAGCCCGACGTGCTGCTGCTGGACGAGCCGACCAACCATCTGGACATCGAGGCGATCGGCTGGCTGGAAGGCTTCCTCAAGCAATTCGGCGGCAGCATCATCTTCGTCACCCATGACCGCAGCTTCCTGCGCGCGCTGGCCACCCGCATCGTCGAGATCGACCGCGGCCAGCTCACCGACTGGCCGGGCGACTACGACAACTACCTGCGCCGCCGCGAGGAACGCCTGCACGCCGAGGCGCAGGCCAACGCCGCCTTCGACAAGAAGCTGGCGCAGGAGGAAGTGTGGATCCGCCAGGGCATCAAGGCCCGGCGCACCCGCAACGAAGGCCGCGTGCGCGCGCTGAAGGCGCTGCGCGTGGAGCGCGCCGAGCGGCGCAACCTCGGCGGCAACGTCAAGATGACCGCCGCCAACGCGCAGGCCTCGGGCAAGAAGGTGATCGACCTGGAGCACGTGCATCAGGCCTACGACGGCCGCGTGCTGATCGACGACCTCACCACCACGGTGATGCGCGGCGACCGCATCGGCATCATCGGCCCCAACGGCGCCGGCAAGAGCACCCTGTTGAAGATCATGCTGGGCGAGCTCACGCCCCAGCGCGGCAGCGCCGAACTCGGCACCGGCATCCAGATCGCCTACTTCGACCAGCACCGGCTGCAGCTCAACGACCAGCTCAACGCGCTGGACAACGTGGCCGAGGGCCGCGAGTACATCGAGCTCAACGGCCAGCGCAAGCACATCATCGGCTACCTGCAGGATTTCCTGTTCTCGCCCGAACGCGCCCGCGCGCCGATCACCCGGCTGTCCGGCGGCGAACGCAACCGCCTGCTGCTGGCCAAGCTGTTCGCCCAGCCGTCCAATCTGCTGGTGATGGACGAACCGACCAACGACCTCGACGTCGAAACGCTGGAGTTGCTGGAAGAACTGCTCACCGACTACCAGGGCACCTTGCTGCTGGTCTCGCATGACCGTGCATTCCTCGACAACGTGGTCTCCAGCACCTTGGTGCTGGAGGGCGAAGGCCGCGTCGGCGAATACGTGGGCGGCTACTCCGACTGGCTGCGCCAGCGCCCCGCCCCGGCATCCGCACCCGTTGCCGCCAAGCCGGCAACCACCGTGCCTGCCACAGCAGCACCGACGCCATCGAAGCCCAAGCGCAGCTTCAAGGAACAGCGCGAACTGGAACAGCTGCCCGCCCGCATCGAGCAACTGGAAGCCGACATCGCCGCCCGCACCGCAGCCATGACCGAACCGGCCTTCTTCCAGCAGGACAGCGCCGCCATCGTCCAGGCCAACGAAGCCCTCGCCGCCGTGCAGGCGGAACTGGACAGCGCCTACGCACGCTGGGAAGAACTCGACAGCTGAAGGCGAGGAGTGAGTGCAGAGAAGTGAGAAGTGAGAGAGCAGGCGTGTGCTGTCCCTGCTCTCCCTCACTTCTCACTCCTCTGCTCTCACTCCTCTGCACTCACTCCTCTGCACTCACTCCTCGCTCTGCGCCCCCGCGTATGATCCAGCGGATCACACTGCGGACCTTCCCCCATGTACACGCTCTGTTATTCGCCCGGCGCTGCCAGCCTGTTGGTCCACCTGACCCTGCGCGAAGCCGGCGTGGCTCACGCCTTGAAACGCGTCGAGATCGACAAGGGCGAGCAACGCGGTGCCGAGTATCTGGCGATCAACCCGCAGGGCCTGCTGCCGACCCTGCTGATCGATGGCGTGCCGCACGGCGAAGCCGCGGCGCTGGCGATGCTGCTGGCCGAACGGCATCCGGAGGCCGCACTGGCGCCGGCACCTGGCTCGTCCGCGCGTCCCGACTACCTGCAATGGATGTTCTTCCTGGCCAACTCGCTGCAGCCGCTGTTCCGCCAGTGGTTCTATCCCCGCGACCACCTCACCGATGGATCCGACGCCATCCAGCAAGCCGCCCGAATCGGCATCGAAAAATGCTGGACGCGGATCGACCAACACCTCACCGCGCATGGTCCTTTCATGCTGGGCGACAGCTTCAGCGTGGTCGACCTGTACGCGCTGATGCTGATGCGCTGGTCGCGCAACATGCCGCGCCCGGCCACCGACTGGCCCGCGCTGGCCACACTGGCCATCCGCCTGAAATCACGCCCGTCCTGGCAGCAGGTCTGCGCGATCGAGGGCTTGCACGAATGGGCCTGACCTGGTGAATCCGCGCCCCGATCCCGACGCCTGGGCCGTCTATCTGCTCGAATGCGTTGACGGCCGCGTCTACACCGGCATCGCGCGAGATCCGGAAAAGCGCTACGCCACCCACCTCGCCGGCAAGGGCGCCCGCTTCACCCGCGCCAACCCGCCGCGCCAGCTGCTGGGCTGGGTCTGGGTCGCTGACAAGAGCACCGCCCTGCGCCTGGAAATCGCCTGGAAAAAACTCCCCCGCGCAGAACGCCTCGCCGCACTCCGCGCCGCAAAATCGTAGGGCGGGCACTGCCCGCGGCTTTTTCACCGACGCACGGCAAAGCCCGCATACCGAAGGCCGCACGCATTGCCGGGCGGTGCCCGACCTACGGCTCTCGCGTCGACGCGCAGGGCGGGCGCTTCATGCCCGCGGATCGTGGTCAGGCGATCACATGGCAGGCGGCATCGCCACCATGCACGGCGCTGGTCACCAGGCGCTTGTCGAAGGTGGCCAGGCAGGCACCGTGTTTCACCGCCAGCGCCAGCAGGTAGCTGTCGGTGACCTGGCCGCTGGCCAGCAGGCGCTCGGGATCGACGAGATGGCGATCAAGCAGGCTGGCGTCATCGGGCAGGAAGCAGTGGTCGGGCCGTGCGCAGAAGTCGGCCAGCACCGGCAACGCCTCGCCGGGCGAGGACACCGGATTGGCGTAGCGCGGATGGCTGACAATGCGCAGGAAGCCGTTCTGGGTCAGCGGGCAGCTGGCCCAGGCAGACACGTTGCCGGCGAACCATTCGTGCGCCCGCCCATGCTGTGCATGCATGGGGTCGAGCAAGGCAATCAGCACGTTGACATCCAGCAGGAAAACCGGTCCCGCCGACTGCCAATCACCGCTGCGGTCACGCACGGCACCGGCTTTCCGACCCGGACTCACGGCAACTCGTCGCGCAGGCGGTTGACCAGCTCCAGCGTGGCTGGCCGCGCGCCTTCGCGCGTCGGCAGCAGGCGAATGCCGTTGCGGCTGACCGGCGCACTCGCCGCCGGCTTCAGGCCACGACGGGCCAGCTCGGACACCACCTCGCCCAAGGTCTTGCCCTGCTGCTCCGCCAAACCACGGGCTGCGGCCAGGATGTCTTCGTCGAGTTTCAGGGTGGTGCGCATCGCCGTGCCTCCCGTACAGGCGTAAAACATCACGCATCAAGCATCAGATGTCAATATCGAACCAGCCACGAACATCCCGCACCGACATGCGACAAAGCAGACGCGGAAATCCCGCCGCTTCCTTGCTCGCAGGAGCCCGATCGCAGGCGATGCTTCTGTTTTCATTCCCTGTTCGCCATTCCCTGCGCAAGCCACAGAGCATCGCCCGCGATCGGGCTCCTGCAACAGGGGAGAGGGTTACGCGCGGCGATGGCGCCACCGTCTTCACGCGTCGCCGCCGTCGTGGGCTTCGGCGATCTGCCGGACCAGGGCCAGGCCGATGCCGGAGCCGGCGGGCTTGGGGGTGAAGAACGGCACGAACAGGTTGTCGCTGCCGGGCAGGCCGGGGCCGTCGTCGAGGATCCCGATCCATGCCCGGTCGTCTTCGACACGCCAGCGCATGCGCACGCTGCCGTTGATGGAAAGACTGGCCTCGACGACGTTTCGTCGCGCAAGCCGTCAACGACCATGCTGATGGTGCCGATGAGTGCCAGGGCAACCACGATTCATCGGGCGGGCTCGGGTCGGGCTGGCCGCTCGGTTGCCATGCGCTGCTTTTCCTCGAACATGGCGTAGCAGGGCCTCACCTGGCCAAGCCCGAAGCGCGCCGCGCAGTAGTCTGCAAAGCGACCTCGGTCATCTTGACTCATCAGTGCCCAGGGGCGCAGATCGCATTCGCCGCACTGGGCGGTGTTCTCGAATATCACCTTGAAGCTGGGGGCCTGCTTGGTGAACAGCTCGTAGTCGATCTCGCCATGCTCACGAGCGATGCGCTCAACTCCCGTGAACAGCCACAGGCACAGGAGAAGGGCCAAGCCGCCAGCAACCCGGAAGGCGACACCTCGTCTCGTCATTTCCTGGGCTCCCCGAGCTTGTATTCGCGCCGGAGCATGTCCACAAGAATCATTCCGCAAGCGCCGGGGCAAGCCCGCCCATCCCCCGTGGAGAACTTCTGATACTCACGATGCCCGCCGAGCATGGTGACGGGGAAGAACTTGAACATGCCCTGCCGATGCTGCCGGGCTTGGCGCTCCTCCTCGCGCAGCACCCGGCCAACGTCGTTGAGCATCAGCCATTGCCCGCTGCGGCCCTCGTTGCACAACGGCGCATGGCGTACCGCGAAGCGTCCGCTGCGACCGGGAAAAGCACTCTGGGTCAGCGGACAACTGGCCCAGGCCGCGACGTTGCCGGCAAACCACTCGTGCGCCCGTCCGTGCTGTGCGTGCATGGGGTCGAGCAAGGCAATCAGCGCGTTGACGTCCAGCAGGAAACCCGGCCCCGCCGACTGCCAGTCGCCTCTGCGGTCGCCCACGGCACCGGCTTTCCGACCCGGACTCACGGCAACTCGTCGCGCAGGCGGTTGACCAGATCCAGCGTGGCCGGCCGCGCGCCTTCGCGCACCGGCAGCAGGCGGATGCCGTTGCGGCTGACCGGCGCACTCGCCGTCGGCTTCAGGCCGCGGCGGGCCAGCTCGGACACCACCTCGCCCAGGGTCTTGCCCTGCTGCTCCGACAAGCCACGGGCCGCCGCCAAGATGTCTTCGTCGAGTTTCAGGGTGGTGCGCATCGTCGCGTCTCCCGCACAGGCAGCGAACATCATGCATCAAGCATCAGGCGTCAATATCGAAAGCAGCCACGAACATCCCGCACCGACATGCGGCAAAGCAGACGCGGAAATCCCGCCGCCTCCTTGTTGTAGGAGCCCGCTCGCGGGCGATGCTTTTGTTTTCATTCCCACTGCCCCACTCCCCATCCCCTTCGCAAGCCGAAAAGCATCGCCCGCGAGCGGGCTCCTGCACAGGGGAAGCAGTTACGGCAGTGGCAGCCAGAGTGTGGCGATGGCGCCACCGTCTTCGCGGGCGGCGAGGGTGACGCCGCCGTCGTGGGCTTCGGCGATCTGCCGGACCAGGGCCAGGCCGATGCCGGAGCCGCCGTGTTTGGTGGTGAAGAACGGCACGAACAGGTTGTCGCTGCCCGGCAGGCCGGGGCCGTCGTCGAGGATTTCGATCAATGCCCGGTCGTCTTCGACACGCCAGCGCATGCGCACGCTGCCGTTGGTGGAAAGGCTGGCCTCGACGGCGTTGCGCAGCAGGTTGATCAGAGCCTGCTCCAGTTGATCGGGATCGGCCTGCACCTGCAGTGATTCGCCGGTATCAATCTGCACGTCCAACCGCTGCTCCAGCCTGGCCACTGCGGGAATCAAGGTTGCCAGATCAATGTCGCGCCGATCCGGCGGCGGCAACGCGGCAAGCCGGCTGTAGCCGGCAAGGAAACGCGCCAGCGATTCGGCGCGCTTGCCGATCACCTGCAGGCCGCTGCTGGCATCCTCGCGCCAGTCCTCGGCCAGCGGCTCACGCATGACCAGATTGGCCAACGTACCGGCCAGCGAGCCGATCGAGGCCAGCGAGTTGTTCACCTCGTGGCCGAGTACGCGCAGCAGGCGTTGCCAGGCCTGGCGTTCTTCCTCGCGCAGCACCCGGCCGACGTCGTTGAGCACCAGCAACTGGCCGCTGCGTCCCTCGTTGCGCAACGGCGCATGGCGTACCGCGAAACGCCCGTTGCGGCCGGGAAAAGCATGCCGCACGACCTGCTCCACCGGGCCTGCCAGCAAGCCATCCAGCGCCAGCTCGTCGGCACGACGCCCGAGCAGTTCGTGCCGCTCACGCCGCAACAATCGCTGCGCCGCCGGATTGAGCAGTCGCAGCCGCGCCTCGTGATCGAACACCAGCACCGCGCTGTCCAGCGCAGCCAGAGTCTTGCCGAGCAGGCGCGCGGCATCCTCGAACTGCAGGCGCTCCTTCTGCAGCCGGTCGGCCAGCGCGTTGATGTCGTAGATCGCGTCGCCAAGCACCCCACCCTGCACGCCGCGCATGCTGTAGTCGCCCTCGCGCAAGGCCTCCAGCAGGCCAGCCAGGGTGTACAGCGGATAGACCACGCGGCGGTGCTGCCAGCGCGCCAGCCAGGCGGTGGCCACGATCACTCCGCCCACCAGCGCCCAGCGCAGCGACGGTTCGGGCAGGCCGAACAGCAGCAGCGCGGCAACAGCGCACAGCGCCGGCAGGGCCACCCCCCAACTGCCCAGCAGCACGCGCCGCTCGAACGCCGGCATCTGCCCGCGGCGGCGCGTCTCAGTCATGGCCGGCCGACGGATCGCGCAAGCCGTACTTCTCCAGCCGCCGGTACAGGGTCTGGCGGGTGATGCCCAGCGCGTCGGCGGCCTGCTGCAGGTTGCCGTCGTGGCGTTCCACCGCACGGCGTACCAGATGCTCCTCGGCCTGCTCGATGGTCATGCCGTCCAGCGTCGACGCCGCACCGCCGCCCGACGAAACCGGCCCGAACGCCAGTGCCGAATCACTGACCAGATCGTGCTCGGCCAGCAGCGCGGCACGCTCCATCAGATGGCCCAGTTCGCGCACGTTGCCCGGCCAGCTCCAGGCCAGCAATGCACGTTCGGCCGACGGCGCCAGCCGCAGGCCATGGCGGCCGTAACGCGCCGCGCTGCGCTCAAGGAAGCTGCGCGCCAGCGGCAGGATGTCGGCGCTGCGCTCGCGCAACGGCGGCAGGCGGATCTCCAGCGTGTTGAGGCGGTACAGCAGGTCCTTGCGAAATCGCCCTTCCTCCACATCCACCGCCAGATCGGCATTGGTCGCCGAGACCAGCCGCACGTCCACGCGCTGCGTGCGCGACGAACCCAGCCGCTCGAACTCGCCGTCCTCCAGCACGCGCAGCAGCTTCGGTTGCTGCGACAGCGGCACGTTGCCCACCTCGTCAAGGAACAGCGTGCCGCCATCGGCCAACTCGAAACGGCCGATCCGCTCGTTCTTGGCATCGGTATAGGCACCGCGCACGTGGCCGAACATCTCCGACTCGAACACGCTCTCGGCGATGCCGCCCATGTTGACCTTGACCAGCGCCCGCGCCGCCCGCCCCGACTGCGCATGCAGCTGCCGCGCGATCACGCCCTTGCCGGTGCCGTTCTCGCCCAGCACCAGCACGTTGGCGTCGCTTGGTGCCACCCGTGCCACCAGCTCCATCACCCGCCGCATCGCCGGTGATTCCGCGATCAGCGTTTCATCGCCACCGCGCAGCAGCGCGTTCTCCGCCTCCAGCCGGCGCTGCCGCCGCGCGCCCGCGCCCAGTGCCATCTGTGCGCGAAGCACGCTGAGCAGACGCGCGTTGTCCCACGGTTTCTCGATGAAATCACCGGCACCGCGACGCAACGCATCCACCGCCAGCGCCACCTTGCCCCACGCCGTCATCACCACCACCGGCAACTCCGGCACCTGCTGGCGCAACTGGTCGAGCAGGGCCAGCCCCTCCTCGCCCGAGGTGGTGTCGCGGGTGTAGTTGAGGTCGATCAGCGCCGCATCGAAATCACGCTGGCCCACCGCCTCCAGCGCGGCAGCCGGACCATCCACGCCAACGCTGGCGATGCCCTCGGACTTCAGCAGCAGGCGCAAGGCCTCGCGTACATCGGGCTGGTCGTCGGCGATGAGGATGGCGGGTTTGGCGGGGGTGTTCATGAGGGATGATCTTCGTGGCCGGCCTCAATAGCCGGCTTCCTTCTGATGGCGGAATGCCGGCACGTACACCGTGTCCTCGGCCTGCTCATGGCGATACAGGATCACGTAGCCGGAGTCACCGAAGGCGATCGGCAACTCACGCAATTCCGGCAACTCCGGCAACGGGCGCCCCATGTCCGGCATCGACTCCAGCAACAGCAACTGCTGCGCGATCGTCTGCGCTGCCCGTCGCGCAGCGGCAGGGGCCTTGCCGGCGAGAAAATCCCTGCAACGCCGCAGCCCGGCCATGGCCTGTGCCGTGACGACTACCCGTGGCATCCGGGCGCCGCCTTCTCATCATCCGTACCCCAGCCATCCAGCCAGGCGCGCGCTTCCTCGCCACTCACGTGCTGCCCGGTTTCGCGGAAAGCCTGCCACGAGGCCTGAGCCTCCTGGATGAAACTCTCCCTCGCCTCCTCGCGCACCACGTATTGCTGGATCGCCTCGCGCATGATCCAGTGCGCCGAGCGCTTGCGCAGCCCGGCGAGATGCTGGATGCGCTCCTTCAGTTCGTCGTCGATCTTCACGGAGGTGGCCATGAACTGCCCTCTTGGATAAAAGGTAATACCTTTTGATAACCTAATGGAGTCGCACCCGTCTGTCCACCTCCCGCCTGCCCGGATCAGGTCGCGCAAGCAGCCATGCACAGCGCGGTACGACCCGACAACGAATGCCCGGACATCATCTGCTCCCCGCCACCTCATCCGCCGTCAACGTGCGCTGTTCCTTGCCGTCGGCGTCGAGGAACTGGATCGCGGCCTTGCCTTCGGGGGTCACCGTCAGCAGCAGGCGCGGGTTGCCCTTGGCGTCGTTGAGCATCACCACCGAATTGTCGTCGCGTGACTTGCCGGCGTAGTAGCGCGGTGCGCCGAAGTGGCCGGCTTCGCGACGGGAGGCCATCAGCGCCTGGCGCGCTTCCTCCGGCATGGCCTTCAGCTTCGCCAGCTCCTCCATTTCCTCGAGGATTGGCCGATCCGGCACGTCGTTGACCTGCATGCCGGCATAGGTGCGACCGTTCTGGTCCAGCCCGATCAACTGCAGCTGCTGGTCCTGCTCGTAGCGATCAAAGGTGAGGCTGAGCCCACTGTCGACCTTGCCATCGGCGGACTTGCTGCCGGCGAAGATCAGGCCACCCTGCTCGGAGCCTTCGTCGTTGAAGAAAAGCATGCCGGCTTGCGGGCGGTCATGCGGATATTCCTTGCCGCGCAGCACCATGCCGGGGAACGCGGCGTGGTCGGAGATCACCATGCGCAGCGTGCCATCCGGCTCGCGCACGTTGATGCGCTGCACGTCGATGGTGTCGAACTTCGCGTTCAACGGCGAACGGGCACCGCCGAGCAGCAGCACGGCGAAAGCCGCGGTGAGCACGCTGGCGTAGATGCCGAGGAAGGATTTTGGATAGCGGGTCATCAGGGGACTCCTTGGATCAGGGTTCATTCGTGGCGCAGCGCCACCGCCGGATCGACGCGCAGCGCACGCAGCAACGGCACCAGGGCGGCGAGCGCGGAAACGCCGAGGATCACCAGCAGCGCCGGCACGAACACCGCCGGGTCATTCGCGCGCGTGTGCAGGCCGGGATCAGCCAGCACGCCGGACCACGGCACGGCCAGCACGAAACCGATCCCCAGCCCGATGCCAAGCTGCCACGCCAATCGCCGCGCCACCGTCCACACGATGGCGGCATGGTCCGCACCGATCGCACGGCGGATGCCGATCTCGCGCGTGCGTTGCGCCACCGCGAATGCCAGCACGCCATACAGGCCGGCACCGGCCAGCAACAAGGCCACCAGCCCCAGGCCACCGAACACGCTGGCCAGCACGGTGAGCCCGATGCGGCCCTCCGCCATCGCCCGCGCCTGGCTGCGCACGCCGTATACCGCAGCCTGCGGCTCGACGCCGTGCACCGCATCGACCAGTTGCCGTTCGACCGAAGCCGCGTTGCCATGTGCGCGTACGGCCAGCCCCAAGCCATGCAGCGGCGACTGGCCCGCCGACTGCTCCAATGGCAGCAGCAGGCCCGGCCGCGGGGTTTCCAGCACGCCGTCGAGCTGCAGCGGCTCGATCACGCCGATTATCGTCAACGTGGTGGCATCAGCACGTCCCGGCCAGATCACCAGCTCGCGACCCAGCGCATCGCCGTGCGGCCACATCGCCTCCGCCAACCGGGCATCGACCACCGCGACCGGCACACTGTCCGCGCGATCGCGGGCGTCGAAGAAACGGCCAGCCCGCAGTTGCACGTCGTAAGTATCGGGAAAGTGTGCGTCGACGATGCCCGACTGCACCCGCGGCCAGCCATCCGACGGCTGTGGCTGGCCCGGCAACGACACTTCCTCATGACTGCCCAGCACCGCGCCGGGCACGGTATCGGCCGCCGTGACGGCGGCCACGCCGGACTGCTGGCGCAGGTGTTCCGCCACAGAATCGAAAAAGCGTATGCGCTGCGCATCGTCGACGTAACGCGCCGGAGGCAGCAACACATTGGCAGTGAGCACCTGCGTGGCGTGCGCGGCACCCGCAACCGGCTGGGTCAGCACTCCATTCACCGCGCGCCCGAAACTGCCCGCACCGACCAGCAACACCACGGTCAACACGATCTCGGCCACCACCATCCCCTGCGCCACACGCGCAAAGCCACCGCCGGTGGCCTTGCCGCCATCGCGCAATGCATCCTGCAGATCGGCGCGCGAAGCACGCCAGGCGGGAATCATGCCGGCCAGTGCCGTGCTCGCGATGGCCGCCAGGACCGCAGCCATCAACACGCCGGCATTGATCCCGAAATGCTGGAACGGCACCGCCCCTGCCGTCCCGCTGAAATACATCGCGACAATCCAGCGATTGCCCCAGTACACGATCGGCAAGGCCACGGCGAGAGCTGCCGCGCTCAGCAACAGACTCTCCGCCAGCGCACCGGCCAGCAGCCGCGCCCGACTGCTGCCCAGCGCGCTGCGCAAGGCCAGCTCGTGGCGGCGCTGCAAGGTCTGCACCAATTGCAGGTTGGCCACGTTGACGCAGGCCAGCAGCAACACCAGCAACGAGGCACCGAACATCAGCCATACCCAGCGGCGCATGTCCTCCGGCACGAAGTCGTATTTCCAGGGTTTCAAGGTGACGCCACGCGTGCTCTTGCCTGGCCCCAGCACCTCCTGCAGACGTGTGCTCCACGCATCCAGTTCCGCCCGCGCCTGAGCCGGTCCGACACCCGGTGCCAGGCGGGCCACGCCAACCACGTCGCGGTGTTGCCCGGCCTGCAGCCGCAAGGGCAGCCAGACCTGATCGCCGGTAACCGGCATGCTCGTCGCGCCCTCCGGCACCACGCCCACTACCGTGACCCACTCGCCGTTGACCCGCACCTCGCGCCCGACGATCTGCGGATCGGCATGGAAACCGCGCCGCCACAAGGTTTCGCCCAGCAACGCCACACCCGCCGCACCGGGCGCGTCATCGGCGGGCCGGAACAACCGCCCCAGCAACGGCTTCACGCCCAGCAACGGAAACATCGACGCCGTCATGCGACTGCCCTGCCAATACGTCGCACCGTCACCCTGCTCCACCCCTGCCCCGATGGGAACATAGGCGCCCATCACATCGGCACTGCCAAAGCCCTTCTGCAAGGCCAGATATTGCTCGCTGTCCAGAAAGTCGATGCCATTGCCGCTGCGTGATGGCTCACCCAACACCATGAGACGCTCCGCCTGCGGTACCGGCAACGGTTCCAGGATCAACGTGTTGATCAGGCTGAACAGAAACAGCACCACCCCCAGCCCCACGCCCAGCACCGCCACCGACAGCAAGGCGTAACCCGGCCGCCGCAGCAGGCGGCGCAGCGCTTCGCGACATTCGCGCACGATCATCGTCATTCCCCCCTCAAAGCGCGCATCGGCGAGACGCGTGCTGCGCGCAGCGCGGGCAAAAGACAGGCCAGCAGCCCGGCCAAGGCCAGCACCATGGCCACACCCAGCATCACCAGTGGATCAAGCGCACTACTGCGACCGATCAGGTCCATCAGCCACTGCGCTATCGCGCGGGTCAGCAAGCCGGCAGCGATCACGCCCAACAGCAGACCGATCGCGATCTGCAACAAACCACCCCGCAGCACCAGCGCCAACAGACGGGCCGGTGCGGCACCCAATGCCGCACGTACGCCGAACTCGCGTTCACGTGCGGCGACGGCCACGGCCATCACCGCATACAGGCCGGTCGCCGCCAGCAACACCGCCAGCGCGGCGAACACACCGATCAGCAACAGATTGAGGCGGGCATCGGCGACGGTGCGTTCGACGATCTCGCTCATGCCGCGCAGCTTGGCTATGGGTTGTCCGGGAGCCACCTCATTCACGGCTTCCCGCACGCCACTGCGCCAGTCATCCGGATCGCCATGACCGCGCAGAACGAAGCGCAGCGACTCCCACTCGCGGAAAACTGCCATGGTCGGCTCCGGCATTTGTGCCAGCGGCAGGTGCACGACCGGCTGAGCCGGATACAACGGACCACGCTGCCAGGTGCTGGCAACCACGCCGACGATCTGCACGGGTCGGTCTGGCGCGTCGCTCACTGCCACCATCAAGGTCTTGCCCACCGCGTGCCCGCCATACCACTGGTCAGCCAGATCCTGACTGACCACCGCCACGGCCGCGCTGCCCTGACGATCCTCGCGGGTAAAGCCACGCCCTTCACGCAAGGCAATGCCGAATACCCCGAAGTAACCGGGCCCCACACCCTTCAACTGCGCCACGAACTCGTCACCATCCGGCGTATGCATGCCGTTGTTGAACGAGCCGAAGATTTCGTCACTGGTCGGCAGGTTGGTGGTGACTGCCGCCCCGGTCACGCCGGTGATCGCGCGCAGGCGCTCTACCAGCCGACTGGTCATGTCCAGCATCGAGGCGGCATCCGGGTATTCGCCTTTCAGCGGCGCCAATTCGAAGGTGAGTACGCCATTCTCCACATAGCCCAATGACTGGCGTGAGGCATCGCTAATGGCATGCATGAATACACCTGCCGCGCACAACAGCACCGCCGCCAACCCCACTTGCGCCACCACCAGTCCGCGGCTCAGGCGGCCACTGCCAGCCCCCAGGCCACTACGACCACCCTCGCGCAGGACTTCCATGCTGGCTGCTCCACGGCTGCGCAACAGACCGAACAAAGCCGCCAGCACCGCCCCGAGCAGCCCCATGCCGAAAGCCAGTTGCCATGACATGCTCCCCAGCCGCACACGCCCGCCCCATAGCCAGGACGAAGGAATGGAATCCTGCAACAAGGTCAGTCCGGTGACAGCCAGCACCATGCCAAGCAACGCCGCGAGTATGCCCACCAGCAATCCCTCGGCCAGCGCCGGCAGCAGCATGCGCCAGCGCGATGCACCCAACGCCTGACGCACCGCAGCGTCATGCTGGCGTGCCAGCGTGCGCAGCAGCATCAGGTTTGACAGGTTGACCAGCGCGATCAGCCACACCAGCGCAGCACTGGCAAGAAACAGCAGCAGCGTCGGCCAGTTGTCCTGCTGGGAGGCCGAAGCATAGTTCTCCGCGCCGAAACGCGGCTTCTGCCAATTGCCGCCCATGCCCATGTCACGGAACATCGTGCGTTCCGCCGCATCCACTTGGGCCGAGGCAGTGGCAATGTCCACGCCTTTGGCCAACCTCGCGATCACGACATGCCCGTTGTGGTTGTAGTCGCGGCTGACTGTCTCCAGCGCGGTGGGCAACACCACGTCACCCGGCCCGAGCAAGCTGCTGAAAGCTTCCGGCAGGACGCCGATGATGGTGTGAGGCACGCCTTCCACCTTCATCACGCGCCCCACCACGCCGTGGTCGCCACCATATGCGCGCTGCCAGAAGCCGTAGCCCAGCAGCACCGCCTTCGGCCCGTCGGGGCGATCCTCCTGCGCATTGAAATTGCGGCCCAGCACCGGTCGCAGTGCCAGCGTGGGCAACAGGTGCTGATCCAGCTTGATCGACGGCACCTGTGCCGGAGCACCCTCACCGGCGACGTTCACCGTCGCACCGAAATGCGCCAGCCCCATCGAAGCCAGCCCTGCGGGCGTACCTAGCGACTGGTATTCGTGTGGCGAGATACCTCCGACATGGCCGTTGTCGTGCAAGGCGCCGATTGCCACCAACCGGCTCGCCTCCGATACCGGCAATGGCCGCCACAAGGTGTTCTCGATCAACGCGAACACCGCCACGCTGGCGCCGATGCCGAGTGCCAGCACGCCCGAAGCCAGCAACAGGAAACCGGGGCGGCGCAGGCTGGCGCGCCAGGCGCGCCAGATCTCGGTGAGCAGGATCGTCATCGTCATTCCCCCCGCAGCGCGCGCATCGGCGAGACGCGCGACACGCGCAGTGCCGGCAGCAGGCAGGCCAGTACGCCGGCGATGGCGAGCAGCAGGCAGACGCCGGCCAGGGCCCAGGGATCGATCGTGCTGCGGCCGACATCCTGCAGCACCGCGCGCAGCACGCCGGACAGCGACAGTGCCAGCAGCACGCCCAGCGCCAGGCCGCAGGCGATCTGCAGCAGGCCGCTGGCCAGTACCTGGCGGGTCAGTCGCGCGGGGGCGGCGCCGAGCGCGCTGCGCACGCCGAACTCGCGTTCGCGCGCAGCCACCGCCACCGCCATCACCGCGTACATGCCGGCGGCGGCCAGCAACAGGGCGAGGCCGGCGAAGATGCCGACCAGCAGCAGGTTCAGCTCCATCCCGGCGGTGGTGCTGGCGACGATGCTGCGCATCGTGCGCAGGTTGGCGATCGGCTGGTTCGGCGCGACCTCCGCCACGCTCTGGTGGATGGCGGCGCGCCAGGCATCGGGATCACCGTGACCGCGCAACGAGAAGCGCATCGGCTTGAAGCTGCGGAAGATCGCCATGGCGTTGTCGGTGATCTGCGCCAGCGGCACGTAGAGAATCTCCGGCTGCTGTTCCAGTGGCCCGAACTGGTTGGTGTCGGCGACCACGCCGACGATGCGCGCCGACCACTCCCCGCCTTGGTCACCACGCTCACCGCGCTGGATCAGCTGGCCGATGGCGTGTCCTCCGTAACGCTGCTCGGCCATGGCCTGGTTGACGATCGCCACCCGCTCGCCACCACGCACGTCGTTGCGGTCGAAGCGACGACCCTCACGGGTAGCGATGTCGAACAGTTCGAAAAACTCCGGCCCGACCCCGCGAAACTGGGTGTTGAACATCTCGTCACTATCGGGAAGATGCAGGCTGCCGAGATTGAACTGGCCGCTCCACAGGTCAGCCGGCAGGTTGGTGCTGGCCGCCACGTCGGTCACGCCGGGAATCGCCCGCAGCCGCTCGGCCAGACGTTCGCCCAGCGTGTTCACCGCCGTGGCATCGGGATAGTCCTTCAGTACCGGCGCCAGCTCGAAGGTGAGGATGCCGCCGCTGGAAAAACCCAGCGGCGTGCGCGATGCGTCGTACAAGGTGTGCAGGAACAGGCCCGCCGCACTGAGCAGCGCCGTCGCCAGCGCCACCTGCACCACCACCAGCACGCGCCCCAGCCGGCCGCTGTGCACGCCCATGCCGCTGCGGCCACCTTCGCGCAATTCGTCCACCGTGGCCGCGCGACGCCCGCGCCACAGGCCGAGCATCGCCGCCAGCAGCGCACCGGCCACGCCGATCGCCAGGGCGACCATCCACGCACGGGCACCGAAGCGCAGCGGATCACCGGCCAGCCATTCAGCCGGAATGACGCTTTGCAAGGCACTCAGGCCAAGCACGGCCAGCAGCATGCCCAGCAACGCGCCAGCAAGACCCACCAGCAGCCCCTCGGCCAGTGCCGGCAACATCAGGCGCAGCGCCGGCGCGCCCAGCGCGTTGCGCACGGCGGCGTCGTGGTTGCGCGACAACGTGCGCAGCAGCATCAGGTTGGTCAGGTTGACCAGCGCGATCAGCAGCACGAACAAGGCGCTGGTCAGGAACAGCACCAGCACCTGCCGAGCATCGGCGTGGCGCCAGCTCTCGAACGGCTGGGCGGAAAAGTGCACCCGGCTCCAGTACTCGTTGCCGCTGTCCGCGTACATCGCGTGCAGCCGGGTATCGACCTCGGCCGACACCGCGTCGATGTCGGCCCCGTCGGCCAGGCGCAGCAAGGTCATGTAGTTGGTGCCGTCATTGCGGCTGTTCGCCGGCAACGCGGTCGGCAGCATCACGTCGCCTTCGAACCCCAGCGCGGCGAAGGTCGGCGGCAGCACGCCGATGATGTTGTATGGACGTCCCTCGATCAGCAGGCTGCGGCCGATCACGTCGGGCTTGCCGCCGTAACGCCGTTGCCAGAAACCATGGCCGAGGATCACCACGCTTGCGCCGTTGGGCCGATCCTCTTCCGCACTGAACCCGCGTCCCAACGCCATCCTCAGGCCGGTGACCGGCAACAGCCCGTGATCGGCATGGATCGCCGGCACCAGTTCCGGCGTGCCGTCGCCGGCGATGTTGAGCTTGAGCCCGTCCTGGATGAAACCGGCGGTACGCACGCCATGCAGCGGCAGCATGTGCTGGTATTGCTCCGGCGACGTCGGGCCGATCTGGCCGTCTTCGATGACACCGGCCACCAGCAGCCGCTCGGCCTGCGGCACCGGCAACGGCTTCATCAGCACCTGGTCGATCAGCGTGAACACCGCCACGCTGGCGCCGATGCCGAGTGCCAACACGCCCGAAGCGAGCAGCAGGAAGCCGGGCCGGCGCAGGCTGGCACGCCATGCCCGCCAGATCTCGGTGAGCCAGATGTTCATGCCTCCATCCCCAGCCGCTGGCCGATCAGCGCATCGAGGCGCGATTCGTCCTCGCGGCGCAGGCGGTCGTAGGTTTCCTCGTCGACCACGCGGCCGTCGAACAGGCGCACCTTTCGCTGGGCCAGCTCGGCGTAGCGCGCGTCATGGGTGACCATGCAGATGGTGGCGCCGCCCTTGTGCAGTTCGTCCAGCAAGGCCATCACCGCCTCGCCGTTGCGCGAGTCGAGGTTGCCGGTCGGTTCGTCGGCGAGCAGGATCGCCGGCCGTCCGACCAGCGCACGCGCCACCGCCACGCGCTGCTGCTGGCCGCCGGAAAGCTGGGCCGGGTAGTGGCGCATGCGATGGGCCATGCCGACCCGCTCCAGCGCCGCCTGCACCCGCTCGCGGCGCTCGCCGGCGTCGATGCCGCCGCGATAGGTCAGCGGCAACTCGACGTTCTCCTGCACGCTGAGGTCGCCGATCAGGTTGAAGGCCTGGAAGATGAAGCCGATCTCGGCATTGCGGATGCGCGCGCGCTGCGCGGCGTTGAGCGCCGCCACGTCATGTCCGTTCAGCACGTAACTGCCGCCACTGGCGGTATCGAGCAGGCCGAGGATCGACAGCAAGGTGGTCTTGCCGCAGCCGGACGGCCCGGAGATCGACACGTACTCACCGCGCGCGATGTCCAGATGCACGTCGCTGAGCGCGTGGGTTTCCACCTCGTCGGTCTGGAACACCTTGCGGATGCTGCTGAGGGTGATGACGGAACTCGTGTCGTTCATGGTTGCTCCGCAAATTGCTGGAAGATCGTGGTTTGGTTTTGGCGTAGGAGCCCGCTCGCGGGCGATGCTTGATGGCGGCGGGCATGGTCACTTGAGTTTGATCCGGTCGTACTTGTCCCACTGGCTGACGTCGGAAAGGATCACCCGGTCGCCCGGCTTCAGGCCGCGCAGGATCTGCACGCGGTCGACCGAGGCAGCGCCGAGGCGCACGGGTACGCGGGTGGCGGTATCGCCGGAGGGGTCGAGGCGGAACAGCCCGAGATCGCCATCGGCCTTGGCCAACGCGGGACGACCTACCGACAACACATCGCGCAACTGCGCGATCAACACCCTGCCATCGACGGAAAGGTCGGGGCGTGCGCCGGCCGGCAGTTTGCCGCCGAGGTTCACGTCAACCTGCACGCTGCCGTTGCGCACCGCCGGGTCGATCCGTTCGACCTCGCCGTCGACCAGGCCGTTGTGGGTATCCACGCTGACCGGCATGCCCATCGCCACGTCCTTGGCCTGCACCTCAGGCACCTGCAAGCGCGCGATCAACACATCGGGGCGGGCGACCCGGGCCAGATTGGCACCAGCGGCGACCTGAGCGCCTTCCTGCACCGCCACCTCTTGCAACACACCGGCGATGCCGGCCCTCACTTCCAGCGCATCGGCCTGGCGCTGGCGCAGTTCCAGATTGCTGCGTTGCTGCTGCAAGGCCGCGCGAGTGGCCTCGATCTGCGCCTTCATGCTGGCGCCGAACGCCGCCACCCGTTGCTGCTCGATGCCGATGCGCGCCTGCAACTGCTTCAGCGCGATCCGGCCCTGTTCGTACTGCACGCGGGGGATCAACTGCATTTTCGCGGCAATGGTGTCGGCGTCGGCCTTGACCTTGGCCGAGGCGTAATCCGATTCCGCCTGCGCCAGCGCCGAACGCTGGTCGAGCAATTGCGATTGCAGTTCCGCCTGCTTCGCCGCCACCTGCGCCTCGGCCGCGGCGACCTGCGCCTGAGCGTTGCGCAGCGCATCTTCGGTCTGCGGATCGGACAGCCGCATCAGCACCGTGTCCGGCTGCACCGTGCTGCCCGGCCAGACCAGAATTTTTTCCACCTGCGCCGGCGTGGCGGCGGCCAGCCAGCGGATCTCGCGCGGCACCAGGGTGCCGGTGGCGCGTACCTCGCGCAGCATCCCGCCCTGTTGCACGGCGTCGATCCACAGGCTGGAACGCTCGGCGGTCGGCAGCGCCGGGCCGAGGCTGGCGGCGCCTACAGCGATCCCGGCCAGTGCCAGTACGGCGACCACGATAGTGATGATCTTGCGGCGACGCTTGCGCTGGCCGGCGAGAGGGTTGGCGATATCCATGGGACGGATGTAGCAGGTTCCGTGCCAAGGACGGGAAGCCCGTTCCCGAGCGGTTTGCCTGCCGCCGTCGTCAGCTTTTCCGTTCGCCGGCGGACAGCGGCGTCCGGAGTCGGACGGGCGAGGAGCGAGGAGTGAGTGCAGAGGAGTGAGAAGAGAGAGAAAAGCAGAGCAGAGCGTGGGAGTGACTGGCGACCGGAAGCCGCCTCCACTCACTTCTCACTCCTGCTCCCGACGGGAGCAGGACGTGTCAGACAAAGCTGAGGATCAACGACAGCACCACGGCGGCAAACACGCCGGCGACCACGTCGTCGATCATCACGCCGAAGCCGCCTTTCACGCGGCGGTCGATCCAGCCGATCGGCCAGGGTTTCCACACGTCGAACAGGCGGAACAGGCCGAAGCCGATCAGGATCATCCACCAGGGTGCGGGGATCAGCAGCAGCGGGAACAGGGCCAGCCACTGGCCGATGAATTCGTCCCAGACCAGGCTGCGATGATCGTCCACGCCCAGCACCTTGCCGGCCACGTCGCAGGCCCGTACGCCGACGACGAAGCCGACGACCAGCAGCAGCAGCCAGGCCCACGGCGGCATGTCGCGCAGCCACCACCATGGCAGCAGTGCGGCCAGCGAACCGGCAGTGCCCTGCGCCTTGGGCGTCAGGCCCGAACCGAAACCGCAGGCCAGCCATCCGGACGGCGTGGTGAGCAGGCGCTTGCGTTGTTCGGCGGTGAGTACCTTGCGATCGATCTCAATCATGGGCGAAATGATCCCAGCCGCCGCGCATGGAATCCAGCCAGGCGCCATCCGCGCCGCGCACCCGCACGCCCTCGCCTTCGACCACGCGGCCGATCCGGGTGGCACCGCAGCCGAGCCGTGCCAGATCGGCCTGCACCTCGGCCAGCCGCGCCATCGGCACGGTGAAGCACAGCTCGTAGTCCTCGCCACCGGTCAGCGCGAAATCGCGGGAGGTGGTTTCGTCGAAGACATCGAGCAGGGCCGACGAGCGCGGCAGCCACGCACTCTCGATTTCCACGCCGACTCCGCTGGCGACGCAGATATGCGCCAGATCGGCCAGCAGGCCGTCGGAAACGTCCATGCAGGCATGGGCGATGCCACGCAAAGCCAGTCCCGCCGCCACCCGCGGCTGCGGTCGCAACTGCCGCGCCAGCAGGAAATCACGGTGCGCATCCGGCATGCCCGCCGGCACGCCATGCTGCAGCAGATGCAGGCCCGCCGCGGCGTCGCCCAGCGTGCCGGTGACCAGCACGGCATCGCCAACCTGTGCGCCTGCACGGGTCAGCGCCTGCCCCGGCGGCACGAAACCGTGCACCGCCACGCTGAGCGTCAACGGTCCGCGCGTGGTGTCGCCGCCAACCAGCGCCAGCCGGAACGACTGCGCCAACGGCGCGAAGCCCTCGGCAAAGCCCTCGACGAAAGCCGCATCGGCTTTCGGCATGGTCAAAGCCAGCAAGGCCCAGGCCGGGCTGGCACCCATCGCGGCCAGATCGGAAAGATTCACCGCCAGCGACTTCCAGCCGACGTCGGCGGGCGAAGCATCGCGGAAGAAGTGCACGCCCTCGACCAGGGTGTCCACCGCCACCGCCAGCTCCTGCCCTGCCGGCACCGCCAGCACCGCGGCGTCATCGCCGATGCCCAGCCGCACGTCATCGCGCGACTGCGCGGTGAGTTCACGGAGGCGGTCGATCAGTCGGAATTCCATCGGAGACCTTCAGCTCTGGTCGCGCACGTAAACCTGCACGCGGTCACCGCACAGCGCCGCACTGCCGTGCAGGCAAAAACCGGCACTCTCGGCCAGCCGGACCGAGGCGGCATTGTCCGGGTCGATGATGCAGGCTGCACGGTGTGCACCGAAATGCCCACGGCCCCAGGCCAGCACGGCAGCCAGTGCTTCGCGTGCCATGCCCTGGCCTTGCGCCTCGCGGGCCAGCACCCAGCCCAGCTCGGGCATGCCTTCGAGTGGCGGCTCCATCGAGCGCTTGAAATCGGCATAGCCGATGTCGCCGATCAGCCGTCCGCCGGCTTTTTCCTCGATCGCCCAGTAGCCGTAGCCGAGCATCGCCCACAGCCCGGGATGGCGCAGCAGGCGCATCCAGGATTCTTCCCGGGTGGAAGGCCGGCCGCCGAGGTAACGGGAGACTTCCGGATCGCCCCAGATCGCGGCGAATGCCTCGAAGTCGTCGACGCGATGGGCGCGCAGGCGCAGCCGCGCGGTTTCCAGCACGGGCACGGCCACGGTGCCCGTGTCCGCCATCAGCCGCGCTTTTCCACGCTGCGCAGCTCGCCGGCCAGCTTGTCCAGCACGCCGTTGACGTAGCTGTGGCCGTGATCGGCGCCGAAGCGCTTGGTGACCTCGATCGCCTCGTTGATCACCACGCGGTAGGGCACGTCGGGGCGGAACTTCAGCTCGTAGGCGGCCAGCCGCAGCGCGGCGCGCTCGATCGGGTCGACCTGGGCCACGTCGCGGTCCAGGTGCGGGCGCAGCACTTCGTCCAGCGCGTCGACGTGCTTCTCGACGCCGTGCAGCAGGTCCTCGAAGTAGTCCAGGTCGGCCACTTCCATGTCCTGCTCGTGGCGGAACTGCTCGATCACCGCGTTCATGTGGCTGCCGGAGAGCTGCCACGCGTACAGCGCCTGCAGCGCACGGCGACGCGCCCGCGAGCGGGCGGCCAGATCGATGCCTTGGGGAGCGACGTGGGCCATCACAGCTGTCCGTACAGGTTGACCATTTCCAGCGCGGCGATCGCCGCGTCGGCACCCTTGTTGCCGGCCTTGGTGCCCGAGCGCTCGATCGCCTGCTCGATGCTGTCGGTGGTCAGCACGCCGAACGCCACCGGCACGCCCGAGCCGTAGGCGGCCTGGGCCAGACCCTTGGCGCACTCACCGGCGACGTAGTCGAAGTGCGGGGTGGAGCCGCGGATCACCGCGCCCAGCGCGACCACCGCCGCGTACTTGCCGGAGTGCGCCAGCTTGTTGGCGGCCAGCGCGATTTCCCACGCGCCCGGCACGCGGACCAGGTCGATGTCCTCGTCCTTCACGCCGTGGCGGACCAGCGCGTCACGCGCACCGGCCACCAGCGGTTCGACGACGAAGCCGTTGAAACGGCCGGCGACGATGACAAAACGGCCCTTGGGCGTGGCGAAATCGCCTTCGATGATGTTCATGCGGAATGTTCCTTGGATGGACCTGCGGCCCATGCGGGCCGGCTATTTTACGGGTTTGCGCCCCGCCCTGCTCGCAGGTGGGGATAGTCGCGGATTTCCAGCCGCGCCCGGCCATCGGCCACGCGCAGGCGGGCCGGCGCGCCGAACGGCAGGGTAAACTTGTCCGGCTCGTGGCCGGTCGGCAGGCCGCGGACCTGGGGCACGCCGCTGGCGCGGCGGATCTGCGCGAAGCCGGCGGCGAGGTCGTAGCCATTGTCGTAGTCGCTGGCGCGGCAATGGCTGAAGTCGCCCAGCAGCAGCGCACGCTGGCGCCCGAGCACGCCGGACAGATGCAACTGGTACAGCAGCCGCTCGATCCGGAATGGCGGCTCGGCGACGTCCTCGATGAACAGGATGCCGTCGTCGATGCGCGGGAAATACGGCGTGCCCAGCAGGCTGCAAAGCACCGCCAGGTTGCCGCCCCACAGCGGGCCTTCCACGTCCAGCCCGGCGTCGGCATCGGTATCCCAGGCCAGTTGGGCGGTCGGCGCGCTCACCGTGTCCCAGAAGTGCCGCCAGGTGAAATCGCTGGGCGTTTCGGCACCGAAATCCGCGCCCAGCATCGGGCCGCTGAAACTGGTCAGGCCGGCCTTGGCATGCAACGCCAGCTGCACCGCGGTGAAATCGCTGTAGCCGACCAGCAAGGTATCTCCGCCGCCCAGCCGTTCGCGCAATGCGTCGTAATGCAGTGACTCCAGCAGCCGGCTGGCGCCGTAGCCGCCGCGGATCGCCAGCGCGATGTCGGGCAGCGTCTCCAGCGTGGCCAAGGTATTCAGGTCGGCCGCCCGCTCGGCATCGCTGCCGGCATAACGCTGCTCACTGCGCTCCAGTACCTCCAGCGCCTCCACCTCGCAGCCTGCATCGCGCAGACGCGCCACGCCACGCGCCATCGCCGCGTGATCGTGCGGGTAGCCGGAGGGGGCGATCAGGCGGATGCGTGCGGGCATGGCAACAGCTGTGGTCATGAGATCACCGGATTATGCGTCAGCCCGATACGTGAGCATGACGCCATGGACACCGTCTTGCCCTGTAGGAGCCCGCTCGCGGGCGAGCTTTTGCTTTTCGCTTTTGCTTTTGCGAATCCCCAATCCCGGCCTTAAAAGCATCGCCCGCGAGCGGGCTCCTACAGGGGGGCGCGGGTTGGTGGCAGGTTGGGGGTCACACGTATTCGGTGACTTCGAGGCCGAAGCCGGCCAGGCCGACCATTTTGCGCGGCGTACCCAGCACGCGCAGCTGGCGCACGCCGAGGTCGGCGAGGATCTGCGCGCCCAGGCCGAGCTGGCGCCACTCCTGCTGCTGGACCTCTTCCGCCGCCTGCTGCGCGGGCTGGCCCTGCAGGCGGGCCAGCAGGGCATCCGGGGTGTCTTCGCCGGACAGCACCAGCAGCACGCCACGCTCCTCGTCGGCAATGCGGCGCAAAGCGGCAGTGACGGTCAGGCCCAGATCGTCGCGCTGCAGATGCAGCACGTCGGACAAGGTATTGCGCACGTGCACGCGGCTGAGCACCGGCGCGCCGTCGTCCACCGCGCCACGCACCAGGGCGAAGTGCAGGCCGCGGCGGATCACGTCGCGATACGCCACCAGCCGGAAGCTGCCGAACTCGGTCTGCACCTCTTCCTCGTGCACGCGCTGCACGGTCTTCTCGGTTTCCAGGCGGTAGCGGATCAGGTCGGCGATGGTGCCGATCTTCAGGCCGTGCTTTTTCGCGAAGACTTCCAGCTCGGGACGACGCGCCATCGAGCCGTCCTCGTGCAGCACCTCGATCAGCACCGCCGACGGCTCCAGCCCGGCCAATGCGGCCAGATCGCAGCCGGCCTCGGTGTGGCCGGCGCGGGTCAGCACGCCGCCGGGCTGGGCGGTGAGCGGGAAGACGTGGCCGGGCTGGGCCAGGTCCTGCGGCTTCGCATCGCTCTTCACCGCCACCTGGATGGTGCGGGCGCGGTCATGCGCCGAGATGCCGGTGGTGACGCCCTCGGCCGCCTCGATCGAGACGGTGAAGTTGGTGTGGTACGGCGAGGTGTTGTCGCTGACCATCGGGCGCAGGCCGAGCTGGCGCGTGCGCTGCTCGGTCAGCGTCAGGCACAGCAGGCCACGCGCCTCGCGCACCATGAAGTTGACGTCTTCCGGCCGCACCATCTGCGCGGCCATCACGATGTCGCCCTCATTCTCGCGATCCTCGTCGTCGAGGATCACGACCATGCGGCCGGCGCGGATGTCATCGAGGATTTCGGGGATGGTGTTGAAGGACATAGGGCGAGGAGTGAGTTGAGAGGAGGGAGAAAAGAGAGAGAAGCGGGGCAGAGCGTGGAAGTGACGGCTAGCCGGAAGCCGGCTTTTACTCACTCCTCACTCCTCTGCACTCACTCCTCGCTCTCAGGCGAAGCCGTGCTCTTTGAGGAAATTCTCGTCGAGCTTCGAGGCGCCGCCACCGATCAGGCGTTCGACGTAGCGGGCGATCACGTCCACCTCGATGTTCACCGCATCGCCGCTGCGGCGGGCGTGGAAGGCGGTGTGCTCGACGGTGTGGGGAATCAGGTTGACGCCGAAGCGCAGGCCGTTGACCTCGTTCACGGTGAGGCTGGTGCCGTCGATGCAGATCGAGCCTTTCGCGGCGATGTAGCGCGCCAGGTTCGCCGGCACTTCGAAGGTCCAGCGCTGCGAGCGGCCGTCCGGGGTGATCGAGACCACCTTGCCGAGGCCGTCGACGTGGCCGGAAACCAGATGGCCGCCGAGACGATCGGCCAGACGCAGCGCCTTTTCCAGATTCACCGGATCGCCCGGCTTGAGCTGGCCCAGCGAGGTCAATGACAGGGTTTCGTTGGAGACGTCGGCGCTGAAACCGCGCGTGTCCAAAGTCACTGCGGTCAGGCAGACGCCGGAAACGGCGATCGAGTCGCCCAGCTGCACGTCGGACAGGTCGAGATCGGCGGTGTCAACATGCAGGCGCACGTCACCGCCACGCGGTTCGAGCCGCGCCACGCGGCCCACGGTCTGGATGATGCCGGTAAACATCAGCGCGACTCCCGGCAGGAAGCGGCGAGGGAAACTGCTGCAATGAACCGCATGAAACGTTCTCCGCATGGAAAGACGGGAACGCCGCAAGGCATGAGGCAGGCGCACGGCATCGCTGCCGTTCGCCCTGCCGTCTTCTTTCATCCGGACTGTGCGCCGCACCGGCAACCCGGCACCGCGTGAACCGTCGGCTCCGGCATTCGACCGGATCTGCTGACCTCCCGGAACCCCGGAAGCGCTCGCGGGCTCGCCTCTTTCGAAGCCTACCGCCGGTGGGGAATTCCGCCCCGCCCTGAAGACGTCGTGGTACTGCCAGCCGAAGCCAGCCGGCGAATTCTAGCACCACCACCCAACCCGCCCCGGGGAAACAGCGTTTCCCGCACCGGCACAATCAGAACGGGGCCAGAACGGGGCCAGGTTCACTTCCCGTGGAAGAAGTGAACCTGACCCCGTTATTACCGAAAGCACTGAAGCCTCAAAAGCATCGCCCGCGAGCGGGCTCCTACCCACGCTTCGTGCGCACGCATGGCCACCCGCACGCATTGTCGGGCGATACCCGGCCTACGCGATAACGGGGTCAGGTTCACTTCGGAGGAAGTGAACCTGACCCCGTTATCGGCCTTGGCTTCAAAGCCTCAAAAGCATCGCCTGCAAGCAGGCTCCTGAAGGGCATCGCCCGCGAACGGGCTCCCTCAGCGCGCGCGGTAGTCGCGCAGCACCTGGTCCATCACCCGGCTGGTGCGCGCGGCGCTGGCCGGGGTGGAAGGACAGGCGCCGGCCTGCCCGGTCAGCTCGGCCACCACCGTCTCGATCAGCGGCTGCTGGATATGCATCGGATTGTCGACGTGGAACTCCCGCACGCCATCAGCGGTTTCCAGCCGGATCGGGCCGTCGCCGAAGGTGGCGAAGGACAGCTGGCCGCGCTCGCCGACCACCTCGATCAGATCGTGGTGGCGCCAGCTGCCGAACTGCCACAGGCCAGTGCCGGGCAGGCCGTTGCCGAAGACGAAGGACATCGCCACGCTGTCCTCCGGCGCATAGGCACCGAGCTGGTTGCTGGCGTGGCCGCTGACCGAGGCGATCGGGCCGAACAGCCAGTCCAGGATGTCCAGCGTGTGGCAACCGATGTCGACGAAGACGCCGCCACCGGAAATCTCCGGACGCACGTGCCAGGGCAGATTGGCCGGATCGTGGTAGCGCGGATGATGCGGCTGGTGCAGCGTCGTGGTCACCAGTCGCGGCGCGCCGATCACCGCCTCGTCGAACAGCAGTTCGCGCACCTTGCGGAAGCGCGGCAGCGCGCGACGGTAATAGGCCACGAACACCGGCACCCCGGCCGCCTCGCCCGCGGCGATGATCCGCTCGCACTCGGCGGCATCCATCGCCATAGGCTTCTCGATGTACACCGGCTTGCCCGCGGCGATCGCCATCAGCGCGTATTGCATGTGGCTGGACGGCGGCGTGGCGACGTAGACGGCGTCGACTTCCGCATCGGCGACCAGTGCCGCCGCATCGTCGTACCAGCGTGGCACGCCATGGCGCTGCGCGTAGTCACGCGCCTTGTCGCCGTCACGGCGCATCACCGCCACCAGCGAGGAGTGGGCCACCTTGTTGAAGGCCGGGCCGCTCTTCAGCTCGGTCACCGCGCCGCAGCCGATGATGCCCCAGCGCACCGCCGTCAGTTTCGCCATGTCGCTTCAGTCCTTCAGTGCGGACGCAGCCGCAAACGGGTGTCGTCGCCCAGCTGGCGCCGGTCGAGCACGCGCAGCTGCCAGCGTTCGGCCATGTCAGCCAGCGGCGGCAGTTCCAGCAGCGGGCGCGCGGTGCTGCCCAGCAACACCGGCGCGACGTAAAGCAGCAGCTCGTCGACCAGGCCCTGCGCGAACAACGCGCCGCACAAGGTCGGGCCGGCCTCGACATGCAGCTCGTTGATGTCCTGCCGCCCCAGCAGGTCCAGCAGTGCACCGAGGTCGGGACGGCCGTCGGCAGCGGCAGGTACTTCGGTGAACGTCGCGCCACGAGCAGCCAGCGCATCGTGTTGCGCGTCACGCGTGCCCGGCAGGCTGATCAGTTGCACCGGCGAAGCGCTGTCGTCGAACAGCACGGCGGTCGGTGGCGTGCGCAGCCGGCTGTCCAGCACCACCCGCGTGGGCGCGGCGAACGGCACGTCCTCCGGCAGTCGCACGGTCAGCCGCGGATCGTCCGCCAGCACCGTGCCGACGCCGGTGAGAATCGCCGAGCTGCGCGCCCGCCAGCGCTGCACGTCATCGCGTGCCGCCGCACCGGTGATCCACTTCGAGCTGCCGTCGGCCAGCGCGGTGCGGCCGTCCAGGCTCATCGCCAGCTTCACCCGCACGAACGGACGCGCCCGTTCGATCCGGCTGAAGAAGCCGATGTTCAGTTCACGCGCCTCATCGCGCAGCAGGCCGCTGTCCACCGTGATGCCGGCAGCACGCAGCTTTCCGATGCCGCGACCGTCCACCTGCGGGAACGGATCCTCCGCCGCGATCACCACGCGCGCCACTCCGGCGGCGACCAGCGCATCGGCGCACGGCGGCGTGCGACCGTGATGGGCGCAGGGTTCCAGGGTGACGTAGGCAGTGGCGCCGCGGGCGCGCTGACCGGCTTCGCGCAAGGCATGCACCTCGGCATGCGGTTCGCCGGCACGCCGATGCCAGCCGCTGCCGACCACCTCGTCACCGTGCGCGATCACGCAACCGACGCGTGGATTGGGCGAGGTGGTGTACAGACCTTTGGCGGCCAGCCGCAACGCCTGCGCCATGTGCCGGTGATCGGTGGCGCTGAAGTTCATGACGAAGGATTCCCGGCCACGACGCGAGGCACGCGCCGACTCAACTCTTGCGCTGGCGACGTTGCTCGGCCGCCTCGCCGCCAAGCAGCGACAGCTGCAGTTTCTCCAGCTCGGGCAGATCGTGTTCCAGCCGCGCGATCTCCTCCAGGAAGGCCTGCACGTCCTCGAACTTGCGGTAGACCGAGGCGAAGCGCACGTAGGCCACCTGATCCAGCTTCTTCAGCTCGCGCATCACCAGCTCGCCGATCTGCCGCGACGGCACCTCGCGCTCGCTGCTGCGGCGCAGGTCATTGATGATCGCCCGCACCGCGGTGTCCACCGCATCGCTGGGCACCGGCCGCTTCTGCAGCGCCCGCTCGAAACTGACCCGCAGCTTGCGCTCGTCGAACATCTCGCGCCGCTCGCCGCTCTTCACGATCGCCGGCAGCTTCAGCTCCGCCGTCTCGTAGGTATTGAACCGCTCCCCGCACTGCGGACACTCCCGCCGCCGCCGCACGGTCGCCCCATCCTCGGCAAGCCGCGAATCGATCACCCGGGTGTCTTCATGCTGGCAGAAAGGACAGTGCATTCAGTGCTGGGATTCGGGATTGGAGATTCGGGATTCGGAAAAGCGGGCAACTCGCGGGATCCGAGCTCTTGCGAATCCCGAATCCCGTCTCCCGAATCCCGGCCTCTCAGCCATACACCGGAAACTTGGCGCACTGCGCGGTCACCTTGGCGCGGACGGCGGTGATCACCGCTTCGTCTTCCGGGGCGTCGAGCACGTCGCAGATCCAGCCGGCCAGTTCGATGCAGTCGGCTTCCTGGTAGCCGCGGGTGGTGACGGCGGGGGTGCCGATGCGCAGGCCGGAGGTGACGAAGGGCTTCTGCGGGTCGTTCGGCACGGCGTTCTTGTTGACCGTGATGTGGGCCTTGCCCAGCGCGGCCTCGGCGGCCTTGCCGGTGACGCCCTTGCCGATCATGTCGATCAGCATCAGGTGGTTGTCGGTGCCGCCGGAAACGATCTTGTAGCCACGCGCGATGATGGTCCTGGCCATCGCCTGCGCGTTCTTCACCACCTGCTGCTGGTAGACCTTGAACGCGGGATCCAGCGCTTCCTTGAAGGCCACCGCCTTGGCCGCGATCACGTGCATCAGCGGGCCGCCCTGGATGCCGGGGAACACGATCGACTGCAGCTTCTTCTCGATCTCCTCGCCCGCACCCTTGGCCACGATGATGCCGCCGCGCGGGCCGCGCAGGGTCTTGTGGGTGGTCGAAGTGACCACGTGCGCATGCGGCAGCGGGCTGGGATACACGCCGGCGGCGACCAAGCCGGCGACGTGCGCCATGTCCACGAACAGGTAGGCACCGACCTTGTCGGCGATGGCGCGGAAGCGCGCCCAGTCCATAACCTGCGAATAGGCGCTGAAGCCGGCCACGATCATCTTCGGCTTGTGCTCGACGGCGAGGCGCTCGACCTCGTCCATGTCGACGATGCCGTTGTCGTCCACGCCGTACTGCACGGCGTTGAACAGCTTGCCCGAGACGTTGACCTTGGCGCCGTGGGTCAGGTGGCCGCCATGCGCCAGGCTCATGCCCAGGATGGTGTCGCCCGGCTGCAGCAGCGCGAGGTAGACCGCCTGGTTGGCCTGCGAGCCGGAGTGCGGCTGCACGTTGGCGTAGTCGCAGTCGAACAGCTGCTTGAGGCGATCGATCGCCAGCTTCTCGGCCACGTCCACGTACTCGCAGCCACCGTAGTAGCGCTTGCCCGGGTAGCCTTCGGCGTACTTGTTGGTCAGCTTCGAACCCTGCGCCTCCATCACCCGCGGGCTGGCGTAGTTCTCCGAGGCGATCAGCTCGACGTGATCCTCCTGGCGGCGACCTTCATCGGCAATGGCCTGGGCCAGCTCGGGATCGTAGCTGGCGATGGTGTCGTGCTTCGGGAACATCGAAGACCTCACTTGGGGTGGCGAAGGGGCGAACACGAAATTGTAACCTTGACCCGGGCAAGCGGCCAGCCAGCGCCACTGGCATGCCTTCCGGCAGATTCCGGGCGCAGGGCAACGCCCTAAGTTATGGCCAATACCGTCAAAAGCCCGGGGGTTTGCCATGCCCAGCCTGCCCGACGTCGTGCGCCCGACACTGGCGCGCCTGATTGCCTGCCTCGCCCTCATGCTGCCTGCGGCCGCACCGGCAGCCGCCGCCGACGCTCCCGGCGTGGGCATCGCCGCCATCCGGGTCACCGATCCGGTCAGCAGGCAACCGGCCGACGGCTTCGTGTTCTACCCCTCCTCGCAGGCGACGCCGGGCCCGATCATGATCGGGCCGTATCCGGTGGCTGCCCGCTTCGACGCGCCGCCCCTGCCCGGCGCCAAACCGCTGGTGGCGATCTCGCACGGCAACGGCGGCAGCAACCTGGGGCATCACGACCTGGCCACCTATCTGGCCAGCCACGGCTTCGTGGTCGTCACCATCAACCAGTTGGGCGATTACTTCCGGGATACCAGCAAGGTCGGCCACATCGAGATGTTTGCCGGCCGGCCGGTCCAGCTGCAGGCCGCGATCACCTACCTGCTGGACGATCCCCAATGGAAACCCCTGATCGACCCCGCGCGCATCGGCGTCGCCGGCTTCTCGGCCGGCGGCTATACCGCGCTGATGCTGGCCGGGGCCAGGCCACGCTTCGATCGCTTCATCAGCTTCTGCGACCAGCACCCCGACGTGCAGGACGTGTGCGACCCTCGCGCCGAACTCGAGGCCGAGGCGCGTCGCCAGGGCCAGACGCTGGAGCAGTTCTTCCACCGGGTGCAGGAACAACTGGGCATCTACGGCAACACTGCCGACCCGCGGATCAAGGCCGCCTTCGCGATGGCGCCGCTCAGCCTGCTGTTCCACGAGCACAGCTTCGATCAGGTGAACATCCCGGTGTTTCTCTACTACGGCCAGAACGACCATGTACTGCTGCCGGACTTCAACGCGAAGCACATCGCCCCGCTGATCCGGCACCTGTACGCCATCAAGGAAATCCCCCATGCCGACCACTGGGTGTTCCTGCCACCATGCTCGCCGGCGCTGGCGAAGGACATCCCCGCGATGTGTCAGGACCCGCCCGGCGTGGATCGCTCCCACTGGCACCGGCAGATCAACGCCGACGCGCTGGCCTTCTTCCGGCAGACGCTGGGCGTGACAGGTCAGCAGCAACGGGGTCAGTAACGGGGTCAGGTTCACTTTGCGCAAAGTGAACCTGACCCCGTTACGCCCGCCCCCGTTCCCCGCCCGTGCAACACGGCCACCATGGTGTAGCTGATGATCATCAGCAGCAGCCAGGAGCCCAGCTTGGCCAGCGGCACCAGCTGCCAGCCGTCGCGCTGGCTGGGGTACATCCAGGCCTGGGTCAGGGTGCCGACGTTCTCGGCCAGCCAGATGAACAACGCCACCAGCACGAAGCCGAGCAGCAGCGGCATGCGCCGATGCACCCGGCGGATGCGGAAATGCACCCAGGTGCGGCCGAACAGCAACGCCAGCAGGGCGAACAGCAGCCAGCGCAGGTCCGGCAGGTAATGGTGGGTGAAGAAGTTCACGTAGATCGCCACCGCCAGCAGCACCGCCGCCCACAACGGCGGGTGGCGGGTGAAGCGGAAATCGAACAGCCGCCACACCCGCGCGATGTAACTGCCCACCGAGGCATACATGAAACCGGTGAACAGCGGCACCCCGCCCAGATGCAGCAACGAGGGCTGCGGATAGTCCCATGAGCCCACCGCGGTCTTGAACAGCTCCATCGCCGTGCCGACCACGTGGAACAGCACGATCACCAGCGCCTCGCGCCGGCTCTCCAGCCGGAATGCCAGCAGGCCGATCTGGATCGCCAGCGCCGACAGGGTCAGGAAGTCGTAGCGGTACAGCAGCGCGTTGTCCGGATACCAACGCCAGGTCGCCAGCAACAAGGCCACCATCAGCCCGCCGAACAGGCAGGCCGAGGCCTGCTTCAGCCCGAAACAGACGAATTCATGCAACACCACCGCCCAGCGCCCACTGCCCCGCGCCCACCGCGCCACCCGCCGATCCAGCCCCAGCACCCATCCCGTCAACACCAGTTCCCTGTCCATCAGGTCGCTCTCCTAGGCCAATGGCGCAGCATGACCGGCACTTCTGGCACCGAAAAAGCCGAAACATGGCACCACTCAGGTAGGAGCCCGCGCGCGGGCGATGCTTTTCAGGCCGGGATGACCAGCAAGCGATAACGGGGTCAGGTTCACTTTGTGGAAAGTGAACCTGACCCCGTTACGCCCCCAACCCCGTTACCGGCCCCGCTATAATGGGCAGTTTTCAGCATCCCCCAGCGTCCGTCCCCGTGCGGCGGCGCGGCACACGCCTTCGGAGGCTCCATGCAGTACATCTACACCATGAACGGGGTCAGCAAGATCGTTCCCCCGAAGCGCCAGATCATCAAGGACATCTCGCTCAGCTTCTTCCCCGGCGCCAAGATCGGCCTGCTCGGCCTGAACGGTGCGGGCAAATCCACCGTGCTGAAGATCATGGCCGGCGTGGACACCGACTTCCAGGGCGAGGCACGCCCGCAGCCGGGCATCAAGGTCGGCTACCTGGCGCAGGAGCCGCAGCTGGATCCGGAAAAGACCGTGCGCGAGTCGGTCGAGGAAGGCGTGGCCGAGGTGCTGGACGCGCACAAGCGGCTGGACGAGGTGTACGCCGCCTACGCCGAGGAAGGCGCGGATTTCGACGCGCTGGCCAAGGAGCAGGAAAAGCTGGAGAACATCCTGGCCGCCAATGACTTCCACGCGCTGGAGCGCCAGCTGGAAGTGGCCGCCGACGCGCTGCGTCTGCCGCCGTGGGACGCCAAGATCGGGCCGCTGTCCGGCGGCGAGAAGCGCCGCGTGGCGCTGTGCCGCCTGCTGCTGTCCAAGCCGGACATGCTGCTGCTGGACGAGCCCACCAACCATCTCGACGCCGAGTCGGTGGACTGGCTGGAGCAGTTCCTGCACGACTACCCCGGCACCGTGGTGGCGGTCACCCATGACCGCTACTTCCTCGACAACGCCGCCGAGTGGATCCTGGAGCTGGACCGCGGCCGCGGCATTCCGTGGAAGGGCAACTACACCGAGTGGCTGGAGCAGAAGGACCAGCGCCTGAAGCAGGAAGCGCAGCAGGAGAAGTCGCGCCAGAAGGCGATCGCCAAGGAGCTGGAGTGGGTGCGCTCGGCGGCCAAGGGTCGCCAGTCCAAGGGCAAGGCCCGCCTCAACCGCTTCGAGGAGCTGAACTCGGTCGAGTACCAGCAGCGCAACGAGACCAACGAGATCTTCATCCCGCCGGGCGAACGCCTGGGCCAGGAAGTGATCGAGTTCAAGAACGTCACCAAGGCGTTCGGCGACCGCGTGCTGATCGAGGACCTGAGCTTCAAGATCCCGCCGGGCGCCATCGTCGGCGTGATCGGCCCCAACGGCGCCGGCAAATCCACCCTGATGAAGATGATCATGGGCAAGGAGACCCCGGACAGCGGCGAGGTGAAGACCGGCCATACCGTCAAGCTGGCCTACGTCGACCAGTCGCGCGGCATGCTCGACGACAAGAACAACGTGTGGCAGGAAGTCTCCGGTGGTCTGGACATCCTGACCATCGGCAACTTCGAGATCCAGTCGCGCGCCTACATCGGCCGCTTCAACTTCAAGGGCACCGACCAGCAGAAGATCGTCGGCAACCTGTCCGGCGGTGAACGCGGTCGCCTGCACCTGGCCAAGACCCTGCTGCAGGGCGGCAACGTGCTGCTGCTCGACGAACCGTCCAACGACCTGGACGTGGAGACCCTGCGTGCGCTGGAAGACGCGCTGCTGGAGTTCCCCGGCTGCGCCGTGGTCATCTCGCATGACCGCTGGTTCCTCGACCGCATCGCCACCCACATCATCGCCTTCGAGGGCGACTCCCACGTGGAATTCTTCCCCGGCAACTACAACGAGTACGAGGCCGACAAGAAGCGCCGCCTGGGCGACGACGCGGGTCCGAAGCGGGTCAAGTACAAGAAGCTCGCCTGATCGGCGAGCTTCCGGGATTCGGGATTGGGGAGTCGGGATTCGGAAGAGCAGGGCAAAGCGCCCCTGCGCAACCCGCCCCTCCCCCTGTAGGAGCCCGCTTGCGGGCGATGCTTTTCACCACCGGAGTCATCCATGACCTTCATGCAAACCCTGCAGGCCGCGTGGCGGCGCAATGATTCGCTGGTCTGCGTGGGGCTGGATCCGGAACTGGCGAAGCTGCCGGCGCATCTGCGCGACAAGCCCGACGCGGTGCTCGAGTTCTGCACCGCCATCGTCGATGCCACCGCTGATCTGGTGTGCGCCTACAAGCCGCAGATCGCGCACTTCGCCGCGCTGCGTGCCGAGGATGCGCTGGAGCGCTTGATCACCCACATCCACGAGAAACATCCCGGCATTCCGGTGATTCTGGACGCCAAGCGCGGCGACATCGGCTCCACCGCCCAGCATTACGTCACCGAGGCTTTCGACCGTTTCCGCGCCGACGCGGTGACGCTGAACCCGTACATGGGCCGCGACTCGATCCAGCCCTTCCTGGACCGTGCCGACAAGGGCGTGATCCTGCTGTGCCGCACCTCCAACCCCGGCGGCGCGGATTTCCAGGCGCTGGATTGCGGCGGCCGGCCGCTGTACCTGCGCGTGGCCGAAACCATCGCCCGCGACTGGAACGCGCACGGCAACTGCGCCCTGGTCACCGGCGCCACCTGGCCGGAGGAAATCCGCGAAGTCCGCGCCCGGGTCGGCGACATGCCGCTGCTGGTGCCCGGCATCGGCGCCCAGGGCGGCGACATCGAGGCCGTGATGCAGGCCGGCCGCAGCGCCGACGGCACCGGCCTGATGATCAACTCCTCGCGCGGCATCATCTACGCCGGCCACGGCGAGGACTTCGCCCAGGCCGCACGCACGGCCACCGAAGCGCTGCGGCAGGCGATCAACCGCTGCCGCTGAGCCGCCGCGCAGCAGGCTCGCCCTCCTGAGCTGAGCCCCCTTGCAGGAGCCCGCTCGCGGGCGATGCTTTTGCTTTTGCGATTCCCTATCCCCGATTCCCTGTTCCCGGCCCCAAAAAAGCATCGCCCGCGAGCGGGCTCCTACAGGGGTGGTGCGTGTGGAGCGGGGGCACAGGCGTCCTCGCAACTTGCGCTCCACGACTTCACCGCGGCAATCAGCACGGCCGCGCATGCCTTGAACGCGGCCACCGCCACGAACGTCCGGCCCGGGCAGACCTCGTCCCTCCGATGACGCAGCAACGTCAATGCCGGGATCGCCCACCAGAGCGCTTTTCATGCCCCCGGCGTCCGGCAATCCACACACCCTCGTGATGTCAGGCGACGGTGGCGCCGTACCACGCTGCAGGCGAGATGCCGGCGACGGCACTTGACGCGCCCCTCTTTTTATTGTCATCTATTGCGACACTTATGGTGTCGATATGAAACTGAGCCTGCAACAATTGAGCGAGCAGACCGGCATCCCGGCGCGTTCGATCCGCTTCTACATCCAGAAAGGCCTGCTGCCCCGGCCGCAGGGCGAGACGCGTGCCGCCACCTACTCCGAGCAGCATCTGGCCAGCCTGCTGCGCATTCGCCAGTGGCAGCAGAGCGGGCTGTCGCTGGAGGCCATCGGCGAGTTGCTGCAGGCACGCAGTGAACCGCCGCTGGCACCGGCCCGGCCTGGCGCGATCGAGGTGCGCTCGCACCTGGTGATCGCCGATGGCATCGAGTTGTCGGTGGCTCCCGAACGCGCCGGCCTGAGCCAGGCGCAGGTACGACAGCTGTTCCACGTCATCCAGCAAACCTGTGCCGAGCTGCTCGACGCGCCGGCACCCCACGACGACTAGAGGTCGACATGCCCTTCCCGTTCCGCAAGCCCAAGCCCGAACCCGCCGCGTCACCACTGGCCAGCAGCCATCTGGACGTGCGCATCATCGACCTGGTCGCCGAGCAGCGCCTGACCCACCGCTTCGAAAACACCGGCAAGACGCCGCTGGAAGTGGTCTACAGCTTCCCGATGCCGCTGGACGCCGCCTTCATGGGGCTGACCGCCACGGTGGCCGGGCAGACCCATCATGCCGAGATCCAGCTCCGCGCCCAGGCCGAGCAACGCTACGACGACGCCATCGCCGACGGCCATGCCGCCGTGCTGCTGACCGCGCCCGAACCCGGCCTGCTGTGCGTGAGCCTGGGCAATCTGCTGCCGGGCCAGCACGGCGAGATCGTGCTGCACTTCGCCAGCCCGCTGCGCGTCAGCCAGGGCGAGGCACGCTACAGCCTGCCGCTGGTGCACCGTCCGCGCTACGGCCGCTGGCATCTCGAAGCACTGGAAACCCCGCATGTCGACTTCGCGACGGAGCACCCGCTGACCGCACACATCGAGGTGAGCGGCCTGCTGGCCCGCGCCACCACCCGCTGCAGCAGCCACGGCGCCAGCTTCAGGCAGACCGCCGAAGCGCTGCAGATGGACATCGATGCGGCCATGCTTGATCGCGATCTGGTGCTGGGCTTCCTCCTCGATGCCGCCCTGCCGCCCACCGTGCACCGCGTGCCCGATGGCGACCACGACCTGGCCGTGGCCAATCTGGTGCTGCCATTGCGCGAGGGCCCGGCCCTGCCGCTGGACCTGTGCCTGCTGCTGGACGGCTCCGGCTCGATGAACGGCGATGCCATCGCGCAATCACGCCGCGCCCTGCTGGCGACGGTCGATGCATTGACCGAGCGCGACAGGCTGCAGGTGATCCGCTTCGGCAGCGAACAGGCGGCCTGGTTCCGCCGTCCGCTGAAGGTCACGCCGGCCGTGCGGGAGACCGTGCTGGAACTGGCCGACACGGTGAATGCCGACCTCGGCGGCACCGAAATGGGCGCGGCGCTGGAGGCGGCCATCACGCACTTCGCCGATGCGGATGAACAGCGCGCACGTGCGGTGATCCTGGTCACCGACGGCGCGGTGCAGCCGGCCGACATCGAACAGGCAAGGCAGGCCGCCCGGGAACGCGGTATCCGGGTTTTCGTGGTGGCCGTCGGCAGCGCCGCCGGCACCGAGGTGCTGACGCCGCTGGCCGCCAGCACCGGCGCGATGCTGGAGCGTGCCATTCCGGGCGAACCGATCGACGTCTGCGTGCTGCGCCAACTGCGCCGTGCACGCGAAGCGCAGGCACTGGAACTGCAATTGCACTGGCCAGCCGGTGCCACGCCGCTGTCCCGCGAGCCGGCCTATCCCGGCGACGCGATCCGCGTGAGCGCGCTGCTGCCCACCGCCTCCTGCGGCAAGCTCGGCGTGATCGTGCCGGCACTGGATTTCGTCACCACGCTGGCGCTGCCCGAAGCCGCCGCCGCACCGGCACTGCGTGCCCTGCTGGGCCAGCGTCGCCACGACGATGCACTGCCGGCCGGGCGTGCCGCGCTGGCCCTGCACTACGGCCTGCTCACCGCCGACACCGCCGCCGTGCTGGTGCACGAATACGCTGATGACGAACGTCCGCAGACCCTGCCGCGGGTTGTCCAGGTCGACGCCATGCTGCCCGCCGGCATGCTGGGCAGTACGCCGCGCCTGGCCAAGCGCGTGATGTCGTCCGCATCCGATGTCGCGATGTGCCTGAGCAGCAGCCCGTCGGGGCCACACACCTATCTGGACATGCCTGCCTTCCTGCGCCGATCCGCGGACGAACCCGCCACCGCGCACTTCATGCTGGAGGAAGCCGCCACGCCGTTCATGCCCGAGCCGTCACGCGAGCAACTGCTGGCGCTCCATCAGGCACTGCTCGGACAGTTGGCGCGCGCCCGTCTCGATCTCGATCGGGCCATCAGCAGCCTTGGCAACGACGCCGCCATCCTGCAGGCATGGTTGCAATGGCTGACCCTCGAAACCGGCTATCCCGTCGAAGCCGCCGACCTGCTGCACGCGCTGCAGCAGGTGCTGGCCCAACCACCGCTGGACGACTCGCAGGAAGCCGTCCTCGCCCGCATCCTGCAAGGCCAACCCGCACGCCCTGTCGACACGCTCGCCATGGCTGTCCGCCAGTCCATTCGCTGATCCCGGCCACGCTCATGCATGCGCAGGGCGGGCATCGCTCGCGGCTCTTTCGGCGGTGTGCGGCAGAGCAGGCACACCGAAGACCGCACGCAGCGTCGGGCAGTGCCCGACCTACGGCTTCGTTTCGTGCCCCATGCATGCACAGGACGGGCATCGCCCGAGGCTCCAATGCACGAGCGGTGCCCGCCCTGCGCCTTGCAAAAAGCACCCGTGCAACAACAGCATCCACCGGATGGAAGCAACCGCAAACGGCTTCAGTCGTCGCCGATGTCCATGCCCGGAAACAGCACATCCGTATAACCGAACTTGCTGAAATCAGTGATGCGTGACGGATACAGGCGGCCGATCAGGTGATCGCACTCATGCTGCACCACGCGCGCATGGAAGCCCTCGGCACGGCGGTCGATCGGCTGGCCCTGCGGATCGATGCCCTCGTAGCGGATCAGGCTGTAGCGGCTGACCGCGCCGCGCAGGCCGGGTACCGACAGGCAGCCTTCCCAGCCCTCCTCCATGTCCTGCGACAACGGCGTGATCACCGGATTGAGCAGGATCGTGCGCGGCACCTCCGGCGCATCCGGGTAACGCTGCGAATGCTCGAAGCCGAAAATCACCAGTTGCAGATCCACGCCGATCTGCGGCGCCGCCAGCCCGACGCCACCGGCCGCATGCATGGTGTCGAACATGTCGTCGATCAGCGCCTGCAGCTCGGCACTGCCGACCATCGCCGGCGGTACCGGCGGAGCGACGCGCAGCAGGCGCGCGTCGCCCATTTTCAGAATCTCGCGGATCATGCCGGCCTCGTCGTCGGAAGGGGGCAGCGGCGGCCATCGGCGCCGCCGGGTGCAACGCGCATCACTTGCCGCCGAACACCTTCTTCAGCAGATCGGTGCTGCGCGCCGCCGGGTTCTGGCGGATCGACTGCTCCTGCGCACCGATCTCGGTGAACAGGCCGTCCAGGGTCTTCTGCGTCACGTAGTCGTCCAGGTCCAGCGGGCTGGCACCGTCCTTGTCCGAACCACCACCCAGCTTGCCCAGCACGCCACCGAGCGCGCCACCGGCATTGCCGGCGGTGAAGGACTTGTACTTCTGGGTCACGCCGACGCTGTCGGTGGCCTGGGCCACGATGGGATGGATGCGCGCGGTCAGCGCGTCGCCGGCAACGCGACGAAAGAAGTCGGTGGCCGCATGGTCGCCGCCGGTGAGGATGCCGCGCGCGTCGCTCAGGGTCATCTTGCGGATCGCATCACCGAAGATCTCCGCCACCTGCGGCACCGCTTTCTCGGCGGCGCGGTTCATGCTCAGTTCGAACGCGTCGACCTTGTCGCCCTGGCCCAGCTGGCGCGCCAGCTTGCCGGCCTGCTCCAGCTTGCCCGGCAGCGGGATGCGCACTTTGCTGTTGCCGGAGAAACCGCCGTCCTTGCCCAGGCTGTTGATCGCGTTGGTGGTGCCCTTGGCCAAGGCCTCCTTCAGGCCGGCGGCAATGTCGTTGGCCGGCAGGTTGCTGTCCGCCTGCGCCGATGCCGGCGCCTGGCTGGACTGCTTCACCTTGTTCAGCAGGTCCTTGAGCTGATCGGAACCATGGGCTGCCACCGGCAAGGCGACGCTCGCCAACACCAGCAAGGCACAACCGAGTGAGGCACGACGAAAAGGAATGCGCATGACAGCTCCTTGGGGATCCGTGGGAGAACCGAGTGTAGCTGGAGGGCGGGGATTCGGGATTGGGGAGTCGGGATTCGCAAGAGCCAAGGCAAGAGCAGGAGCCGAGGCCGTGTCGCTCTCGCGAATCCCGCCTCCCCAATCCCCAATCCCGGCCACAAGCCATTCGACCAATGGCTAATACCCCCCGCATTGACCCGGATCGGCGAGGGGACGACCCTTGCGGTACTGCCCAGGAGAATCCCCCTATGCAAGCTGTCAGTCCAAGGCCAAGTCCGGCCGCCAAGATCCTTTGGGTCGCCCTCGCCATCGTTGGCGCTTTCTGCCTGGGCGTGGTCGCGCTCAGGCGCGGCGAGCCGATCAATGCGATCTGGCTGGTCGCCGCGTCGATCGCGATCTTCGTGATCGGCTATCGCTTCTACGGCAAGTTCATTGAACGTTCGGTGCTGCGGCTGGATCCGTCCCGCGCCACGCCGGCCGTGCTGCGCAATGACGGCCTGGACTACGTGCCGACCGACAAGTGGGTGGTGTTCGGCCATCACTTCGCCGCGATCGCCGGCGCCGGCCCGCTGGTCGGCCCGGTGCTGGCCGCGCAGATGGGCTATCTGCCGGGCACCTTGTGGATCCTGTTCGGCGTGGTGTTCGCCGGCGCGGTGCAGGACTTCATGATCCTGGCCCTGTCGATCCGACGCGACGGCCGCTCGCTGGGCAACATGCTGCGCGACGAGCTGGGGCCATTGCCCGGCGTGGTGGCGATGTTCGGCGTGCTGGTGCTGATGATGATCGTGCTGGCGGTGCTGGCCCTGGTCGTGGTCAAGGCACTGACGCACAGCCCGTGGGGCACCTTCACCGTGGCGGCGACGATTCCGATCGCGCTGCTGATGGGCGTGTACCTGCGCTGGTTCCGCCCGGGCCGCATCCTGGAAGTGTCGATCATCGGCCTGATCCTGCTGCTGGGCTCGATCTGGCTGGGCCGCTCCGTGTCCGAGTCGGCCACGCTGGCGCCGCTGTTCGACTTCGACGCCAAGGCACTGGCCTGGTGGCTGATCGGCTACGGCTTCTGCGCCTCGGTGCTGCCGGTGTGGTTGTTGCTGGCGCCGCGCGACTACCTGTCCACCTTCCTCAAGATCGGCACCATCGCCCTGCTGGCGCTGGCGATCTTCCTGGCCGCGCCGACCCTGCAGTTGCCGGCGGTGACCAAGTTCATCGACGGTACCGGCCCGGTGTTCCAGGGCAACCTGTTCCCGTTCCTGTTCATCACCATCGCCTGCGGTGCGGTGTCCGGCTGGCACTCGATCATCGCCTCGGGCACCACGCCCAAGCTGCTGGCCAACGAAGGCCAGGCCTGCCTGGTCGGCTACGGCGGCATGCTGATGGAAGCCTTCGTGGCGATCATGGCGCTGGTGGCCGCCGCCTCGCTGCACCCGGGCGTGTACTTCGCGATGAACTCGCCCGGTGCGCTGATCGGCACCACCGCCCAGGACGCGGCCACGGTGATCAGCCAGTGGGGCTTCGTGGTGACGCCGGACGAGCTGATCCAGACGGCGAAGAACATCGGCGAGACCAGCATCCTCAGCCGCGCCGGCGGTGCGCCGACGCTGGCGGTGGGCATGGCCCAGCTGCTGCACAACATCATCCCCGGCGCGTCGATGATGGGCTTCTGGTACCACTACGCGATCCTGTTCGAAGCACTGTTCATCCTGACCACGGTGGACGCGGGCACCCGTGTCGGCCGCTTCATGATCCAGGAGATTGCCGGCCTGATCCACAAGCCGCTGCAGCACACCGAATCGTGGACCGGCAACCTGCTGGCCACCGCGATCTGCGTGGGCCTGTGGGGCTACTTCCTGTACCAGGGCGCAGTCGATCCGCTGGGCGGCATCAACACCTTGTGGCCGTTGTTCGGCATCGCCAACCAGATGCTGGCGGCGATCGCGCTGATGCTGGCCACGGTGGTGGTGGTCAAGCTCAAGCGCGAGCGCTTCGTGTGGGTGCCGGGCATTCCCGCCGCGTGGCTGATCATCTGCACGCTGACTGCCGGCTGGCAGAAGCTGGTCGGTCCGATCAGCTTCACCGCCGCGGCCAACAAGTACGCCGACGCGATGGCGCAGAACCAGCTGCTGGCGCCGGCCAAGAATGCCGCCGAAATGCAGCAGATCATCACCAACAACTACGTGGACATGGCGCTGACCGGCCTGTTCATGGTGCTGGTGGTGGCGATGGTGGCGTTCTGCCTGCGCTCGGTGGTGCGTGGCTGGAAGGCCAATCAGCCGACCGCGCAGGAAGAACCCTACGTGGCACTGAGCAGCGTGGCGGGCTGAGCCATGGGCAACGCCATGGCCAGCACCCTGCAGCAGGTACGCCGGTGGGCGGTGCAAACCGCCCGCCTGTGCTGCGGCGTACCGGACTACGACAACTACGTGAAGCACCTGCGCGAGCACCATCCCGAGCGGGCGGTGCCGGACTACGCCACGTTCTTCCGCGAGCGCCAGGAAGCGCGCTACAAGGGCACCGGCGGACGCTGCTGCTGACCTCCCCGTTCCATCACGACAACCAGCCCCTGGCCGCCACCCGGCCAGGGGCTTTTTCGTTGGGTGATCGGCTGGCCCGGACTCATGCACGAAGCCGGCGGCGGGCCATCGGGACACCGCGCGATGACAGGCATTCCCCGCCGCCGGAACCCGCCGGCGCGACACCTGGGATTCCGATGCGGACCGTCCCCGTCTCCGCGGGAACCGCAGCGAGGATGCGGTTGAATCCGTCCCCGGGCCACGGCCGGACCTCACCCTCATCCGCCAACGAAACAGGGGCGCGATGCAAACATCGCGCCCCTGTTTCGTGTCATCCCGACATGCCCGGGAACGGGCGTGCTACTTGCGCGGCACCACCGTGAGGGTGATCTGCGAGGGATGCTCGCTGTCGTGGTGCACCACGTTGTGCGCCACCACCATCTCGGTCTCGTCGTAGTTGTTGCCGCCGGTGTTGAGGTTGCGGTCGAAGCGCGGGAAGTTGCTGCTCGATACCGCGATGCGCAGCTTGTGGCCCGGCTTGAAGTAGTTGCTGATGTCGATCGGCTGGAAGGTCACCTTGTAGACCTTGTCCTTCTCCATCCATACCGGCGGCTTGTCATAGCCTTCGCGGTAACGCATGCGCTGGATGTTCTCGGTCAGGTTGTAGGCCTTGCCGTCCGGATGCACGTCGATCATCTTGAAGGTGAAGTCGGTGTCCTTGGCGCTGGACGACACGTACAGCGTGACCGTGACCGGGCCGCTGACCTCGACGCCTTCCTTGAACGGCTCGGTGTCGTAGACCAGGATGTCGTTGCGCATCTCGTGCGCGCTCTGGTCATAGGAGCCGAACTTCACCGCCTCGCCCTGGCAGCAGCCACCACCGCCGAAGGTCGGCACCGGATTGGCCGGGTCGTAGATGAAGTTGTCGGGATGGTCCTGCGCATCCGGTGCCGCGGTCAGCGCGCCGTCACCCTGCACCGTGTTGGCCTTGCCCTGGCTGCTGAAGTAGAAGCTCTTGGTGGTGGCACCGACCGGCGGCCAGGTATCGGTGTTCTTCCACTTGTTCTCGCCCAGCACGTAGTACATCACCTTGGGCTGCTTCTCGAGGATGCCGTTGTTCTCGCCCTTGAGGAAGTGGTCGAACCAGCCGTAGACCAGGCCGTCGTAGTCGTAGCGAGCGTCACCCACGTCGAGGTCGCCGATCATGGTTTCCTCGGTGGCGCGGGTGTAGGCGCAATGCAGCACCGGCGCGATCACCGCGTACTGCTGGTCGGCGATCTTCTTCGGCGCGGTCGCACGCACGTGGTTGTAGGCGGCCAGGTTGGGCGACACCGACACGTCGAACCAGCTCATGAACCACAGGCCGGGCTTGTTGATCTGCTGCTTCTCGTTCCACAGGCCGCCCTTGTACCAGGCCGGGTCGTTGGGCGTGCGCGCGATCATGTTGCCGCCGGTGGGCACCGGCATCACCGTGTCGAAAATGCCCGGCGGGCCGCCGACCGCCTTCATGATGTCCTTCTCCGGCAGGTGCCAGAACGCCTGGCCCCAGTCCACCGGCGGCATCTGCGGCGCCAGGTCGAACATCTTCGAAGTGCGGATGCGCTCTTCCTGGGTCGCATCCGGCGGCAGCATCGGGCGCACCTGGTTCTGCTGTCCGTACAGCCAGTCGATGAACAGCATCTGCACCGCGCCGCCGCGATACCAGTTGCCCTGCTCGTAGTACGGACCGACCTTGCCCACGCCGGCACCGAAGCCCTGCACGTTGAAGGTGGTGAAGCCCGGATCGTCGGCGGACACCACCGCCATCTGCCACTCGGCGGTGGACGAGCAGCCGGTGGTGCCGACCTTGCCGTTGGACCAGGGCTGCGAGCTCATCCACTTGATGGCATCGGAGCCGTCGGTGAGCGGCGCACCGAGGATGTCGTAGTTGCCCTCGGAGAAGAAGTGGCCGCGCTCGTTCATCTCGACGAAGGCGTAGCCGCGCTTGACCGCTTCCAGCTCCTTGCTCAGGTCACGCGGCGCGCCCAGCTTCACGTCCCAGAAATTGAAGTTGTACGGGGTGCGCACGAAGATGATCGGCACCTTGCCCTTGGCGTTCTTCGGCCGGTAGATGTCGGTGGCCATGCGCTTGCCGTCGCGCATCTGCACCATCACCTTGCGGTCGACGATGGCGATTTCCTGCAGTTCCTTCTCGATGGCATTGCGCTTGGCGATCATCTGCGCGGTCGGGTCGCCGCGCCGCTGGGCACAGGCGGGCCCGGCGGCGAGCAGGGTCAGGCACAGCGGAACGGCGACGCTGGCGAGGGTGGCATGCTTGGTTCGCATCTGGAATCTCCTTGCATCGACGAGCGATGAAGTGTTGACGTCGAGGAATTACAACGAGAAGTCGTAGCGCGCGGAGAAGCGCACGCTGCGCGGTTCGGTGTAGCTGACCACGCGTCCGCCATCACGGCTGAGCGAATTGCGCGGGCTGTAGAAGCGCTCGACACGGTTCTGCGCCACCTGCGAGTTGAACAGGTTGAACACATCGAACTTCAGCTCCAGCTTGTCGTCGGCGAACGTCGGCCGCCAGGCGGCGCTCAGGTCGACCTTGTACTGCCACGGCATGCGGCCCTGCGAACCGCGCGGGGTGAAGTGCACCGTGGAGGGCGAGATCACGTTGCCGTCGGCATCCACCACCGCATCCATGCCGCAGAAGAAGTAGCCGCCACCGCCGGTGAACGGCAGGCCTTCCACCGGCCAGTAGCCGTTGCAGTTCTTCGGCCGCCCGGACAGCACGGTGAACGCGCCGCCCAGTCGCCATTGCGGCGAAAGCTCGTAGTAACCGAACGCCTTCAGCGCATGCGTGCGGTCGTTCGGCAGCGGGCCGTTGGCGCCGACCATGGTTTCCGGGCGATCCCAGCTGACTGTCTGCGACACGTCGGTCTGGCCCGAGTCGGAACGCAACTGACCCTCGGTGTTGCCGTAGCTGCGCGAGAAGGTGTAGGTGACCTTGCCGTACCAGCCGTTCTCCAGCGGATGCTCCAGGAAGAAGTCGACGCCGTAGTAGCGCCGCTTCATCTCGGGGAAGCGCGACTCGTCCTGGGTCACCGTGATGGACTTCAGACCACCGTTGTCGTCCGGCACCAGGAAGGTGTTGGCGCGGCCCGGATTGAACAGCCGGCAGTAGCCTTCCAGCGGGTCATAGCAGGTGTCGTCGATCGAGCCAAGCAGATTGCGGTAGGTGGCCTTGGCGCCGAACACCCAGCTGCCCAGCGCCTTTTCCATGCCAAGGATGTACTCGTCCTGGTAATTGGACTTCAGGCCGCGCGCGGCGATCGTGCGCGGATCGGGATACTGGCCGTATTCCTGGTTGACCGAGTACGGGCCCGGCAACGGCCCCTTGCCCGGGCCGTCACGGCCGATCGGCACCAGCCCGGTCGGCAGGCCGTTGGCGTCGACACCGGAGAACGTGAAGTACTCGCGGGTATTGAGCGAACCACCGATGCCGCGCCGCGCCACGTTGTTGGGCAGGGCCAGATGGTAACGGCCGGCGTTGGCGAACACCTTCAGCGAGGAGTCGCCGAACACGTCCCAGCTGGCGCCCAGGCGCGGTGCCAGCTGATGGCGCTGGGCAACGTACTTCTCGCCGGCAGCGTTGTAGTTGCTGAACTGCTCGTTGCGCAGGCCCAGCTTCAGCAGCAGGCGGTCGTTCACCTGCCAGGCATCCTGGATGTACTGCGCCTCCTGCTCGACGGTGAAGGTGCCGCCGGCGCGGAACACGTCCTTGCTGACGTAATCGATCTGCCCCGGCGCACCGATGCCGGCACCCGCATCAATCGCCTGATTCGGCAGCTGCGTGCGGTGATAGGTGTAGTTGGTGTAATCGGGGCCGGAGTTGGTGTCGATCACCGTGGCCTCGAGGTTCTGCCGATCGACGCCGAAGGTCAGCGTGTGGCTGCCCAGGGTCCAGTCCAGGTCGATGCGCCAGCCGTTGGTGCTGTTGCCGTTCTCCGGCGTGCCCGGGGTGGAGTACGGCTGCAGCGGGTTGGCGTATTTGCGCTCGCCGATGCCCACGCCGCGGCTGTCACCGACATAGCTCTGGCTCGGGTCGTAGCCCAGCGGCGCCGAGAAGTTGTCGGTGTCCTGCCGGCCGTACTGCGCCGACAGGGTCAGCGTGTCGGTCAGGTAACCGGTGTACTTGGCGATGTAGAGCTTGCTGGAGTCCTTGTAGCGGTAGCCGCCGATCACGTCCTGGCCACCTTCCAGCGAGGGATAGTCGACCGGGCTGAAATAGACGTCGTCCTGGCCGGTCTCGTCGGACACCGCGGTGAACTCGAGGATGTTGCTGTCGTTGATGTTCCAGTCCAGCTTGGTCATCCAGCGCGGCGTGCGGTAGTCCGAGCCGATGCGGCCGACGGAAATCGCGTCGTCGGCGTTCTGGTAATTGGCGACGCTGCGCTTCTCGAACTCGGCGCTGGCGTAGAAGAACAACTTGTCCTTGATCAGCGGGCCGCTGATGTAGGCGCCGACCTGGGTCGACGAGGTCGTGCCCGGATTGCGGTACTGGTACAGCTGGCCGGACAGCGGCGCGTCCGTACCCGGCACGTAATAGATGTTGCGTGGGCTGGCCTCCAGCACCTTCGGCGACCAGTACATCGCCGCGCCGGCCTTCCAGGTGTTGCCGCCGCGCTTGGTGGTGATGTTGATCACGCCACCGATCGAGCGGCCGAATTCCGGGCCGTAGCCGCCGGTGAGCACCTGCTCCTGGTCGATCGCGTCGAACGGCAAGGTGGTCGCGCCGATGCTGTTGAGCGGATTGGTGACCGGGTAGCCGTTGATGTAATAGGCGTTCTCCGATGCCGCCGAACCACCGAACGAGGCCGTATTGCCGTAGCGCGAATCACTTCCCACCGCGCCCGGCGCCAGCAATGCCGCCTGGGTCACGTCGCGCGAAACCGGGATCTTCGCCAGCTGTTCCGAGGTCAGTACCGTCCGCGTATCCACCGAGGACACGTCGATGCCCGGCAAGGCCGCCGCCTCCACCGAAACGCCTTCCAGTGACTTGGCGTCGGCAACCGATGGTGCAGCGGCGAGGAAGGAGACCTCGGTACCACCACCCACCTGCAGCACCACGTTGTCGCGTGACTGCAGCGTCTGGCCATCCTGCTTCAGCGTTACCCGATAGGTACCCACCGGCATCGACGCAGCGCGATAGCGGCCGCTGCTGTCCACCGGAACCTCGCGGGTCAGGCCGGTACCGAGGTTCTGCAATACCACCACCTTGCCTGATCCAGCCTCGGCCTGACCGAAGATCGAGCCGGAACTGCTTTGCGCGAACGCCGCGCCTGCCGAGACTGCCAGAGCCAGCGCCAATGCCGACCGGCGCAACCCGAAACCTGCGGATAAGTGCATCGATGATCTCCCTGAGCGGAATGGACCCCTTGATCGCACAGTACGGCGATGCGCGGATACGGGTCGCCCGATGTGCAGCAGGCGGCGAGGACAGCGGCGCAACGAACAACGAAACGGACGTCGTCATTCGCGAGCACTCGTAACACACGAAAATCGCGGCTGTATAGAAATCCACCAAAGCGCGCCGCCATTTGAATGTGATCGGCATCGCAATCCATCACCCCGGGGCGAACCCCTGCTGCAACCCACCGGTTGCGGGCCTGTCTCGACCTGACGCCGCACAGGCACGACAATGGGCGGCTTGTCCCGTCCCTCCGAATCACCGATGCCTCATTCATGCAGTTGATCCATCGCGACGACCACGGCGTCGGCCTGCGCGTGATCGCGATCTACGAAGCGATCAAGACGATCGGCCTGATCCTGGTGGCGATCGCCGCCTTCCGCCTCCACCACACGCAGGAGTTCGAACGCCTGGTGCATTGGCTGGAAAACCTGTCACTGGCCGACAGCAACGGCCTGCGCTGGAAGCTGGTTGGCGTGCTGCGCGAGATGGGCCCGGGCAAGTTCATGGCGATCGGCATCGCCGCCCTCGCCTACGCGGTGATCTTCGGCGTCGAAGGCGTCGGCCTGTGGCTGGGCAAGCGCTGGGCCGAATGGTTCACCGTGATCGCCACCGGCTCGTTGATCCCGCTGGAGCTCTATGAAACCGTGCACGCCTTCGGCTGGATCAAGCTGGCCACCCTGATCGGCAACGTGGCGATCATCGTTTATCTGGTGCGGGTGGTTCTCAAGGGCCGGGATTAGGGATTGGGGATTGGGGATTGGGGATTCGCAAGAGCAACGGCCGCAGCCTCAGGCTTCGGGCTCTGCTCTTGCGAATCCCGACTCCCGACTCCCGAATCCCGGCTTCAATTCGACCAAATACATCGCGGCCAGGACCAGGGCGCCGCCGGCGAGCATGCGCCAGGTGAGGGTGTCGACGCCGAGCAGGACGGCGAAGGTGGCGGCGAAAACCGGTTCGGTGGTCATCACGATGGCGGCGCGGGCTGCCGGCAGCTGCGATTGCGCCCAGGTCTGCATCAGCATCGCGCCGGCACCGGCGATCAACGCCATGTACAGCACTGCCAGCCAGGCCGAGCCGTCCGGCGGCAAGGTCGGGCCATGCGGCAGCGTGGCCAGCAGGCATACGGCCGCGATGCCCACCATCTGCACCGCCGACAGGCCGAAGGCATCGGCCTGCGCCGTCCAGCGTCCCAGCAGCACGATGTGCAACCCGTACAGCACGGCCGACGCCAGGGTCAGCCATACCCCGGGATCCACCGAAACGCCCTTGAGCGACAGCAGGCCCAGCCCGATGGTGGCCAGCAGCACCGCCAGCCACACCACGCGCGCCATGTGCTGGCGAAACAGCAGCAACGACAGGATCGGCGTGAACACCACGTACATGCCGGTGGTGAAGCCGCTGACGCTGGGCTCGATCAGCGCCAACCCCCAGGTCTGCAGCAACTGCGCCACGCCATAGAGTCCGCCCAGCCCCAGGCCACGCCACAACTGGCGCCGATCCAGCCGGAACACCGGTCGCGCGAACAGCAGCATCGACGCCACCGCCGCCACCATGAAGCGCACCGCCAGGAAATCCGCCACCGGCATCCGCCCCACCACGTCCTTGATCAGCACGAAGGTCGAGCCCCAGACGGCGGTCATCAGGATCAGGCCGAAGGTGGCCAGGGTGGTTTTCGGATGCATGGGCTGAGCGGGGAGCTAAAGAGCGAGAAGTGAGTGCAGAGGAGTGAGAAGTGAGTGAGAGCGGGGGAGTGTAAGGCCGTCTGGCCGGTCCATGGAGTCATGAAGCGTCGAGCAGTCTGTTCGAGTGGAAGAGCCGCCCGTGGCGGACTTTTCTCTCACTGCTCACTCCTCTGCACTCACTTCTCGCTCTTCGCTCCTCGCGCCAGGGTCTGCAGCGCGAAGTGGCCCCAGATCCCCAGCCACACCGCGCCGGCAATCAGCGGGTTGCGGGCGGCGGGATCGTGCTGGCGGAACCAGCGCCACATGCCGCGATGCTTGTGGCGGTTGACGAAGACCGGGCGGTGGCGGCTGGAGCTGCCCTTGGCGTGCAGCACGCGCACATCGCCGGCCAGCAGCACGCGATGACCGCGGTCGCGCACGCGGCGGCACAGGTCCAGGTCCTCGCAGTGCAGGAAGTAGCCCTCGTCGAAACCGCCGAGCTGCTCGAACAGCGCACGCGGCAACAGCATCGCCGCGCCGGACACCGCCTCGGCCTCGACCACCGCGTGCGGGATCTCCTGCTGCACGTTCACCGTTTCGCCCGGACGGCCAAACATGCTGTTGAGCGAGCGCCGCAGCAACGGATCGCGGCGCCACGAAGCCGGATCCGGCTGGCCGTCGGCGTCGCAGACCACGGCACCGACCAGGCCGGCTTTCGGGTTGTCGTGCAGCACCGCCAGCAAGCGGCGCAGGTCAGCCTCCTCGACCAGGCAATCGGGATTGAGCACCAGCAACGTCTCGCCACGGGCATGTGCTGCCGCGCGATTCACCGCCGGGCCGAAGCCCAGGTTCGCGTGGTTGTAGATCACCTGCAACCGCGGCTCCTGCTCGAAAGCCCGCTCCAGCGCCTGCGGAATGCCGTCGGTCGAGCCGTTGTCGATCAACAGCATCTCCAGCGGCAACTCGCTGGCCAGCACCTGCCGCACGCAATCGCGCAAGGTCGGTCCGCTGTCGGCGGACACCACGATCACGCTCAGCCGCGGCGTGAAAGAAGAAGAAGAGGAGAAGTCAGGCATGTTCACCGGCGAATTATGCCGGAGAGCGGGGAGCGGGGAGTGAGTGAAGAGGAGTGAGAAGTGAGTAAAGGCAGGTGGAGTGCGAGGTCACCGGGCAGGCAGGCGGGGTCGTGAGGCATCGAGCAGTCCGATCGCGTGAAAGCGCCGCCCGTGGCGAGCTTTTCTCTCACTTCTCACTCCTCTTCACTCACTCCTCGCTCCCCGCTCCACAGGGGCGACGGCACCTCATCCTCCCGGCGGTTCAGCCAGGGCTGGCCGTCGTGCCAGCCACACAGTTGGCGTCCGCGCAGCTGGTGCCGGTGATGTTCGCACCGATCCCACAGCAGCAGAGCGCGGTCGTCGGGCGTGCGGGTGGCGAACCAGCGGCCGTCAGGGCTGAACGCGGCATGCGGAGAGGCCGGGCCGAGAATGCTGCCATCGGCGAAGCGGAAGCTGCCGTCCGCGTAGGCCGGAGGTTCACCCAACGGATCGACCAGGCCGGTGGCCACCGGCTGCCAGTGCGGCGGCTGCAACTCGATGATGACGACAGGTGGGCCGATCGGCGCCATCGCCAGTTCCGGCCATTCGGCGGAGGCATCGTGCAGTGCCTCGCCACGACGGTCGCGGTGCAACCAGGCGTCCAGCCCGGCCAGCAAGGTGTAGCCGGCCAGCGCACCGAGCAAGGCGGCGCCCACTGCGAATGCATCGGCACCGAGGGTTCGCCACACCGACAGCAGCAGGCCGGCCAGCCCCCAGCGCAGGGCATGACGGACCAGATCGACTTGCAGCCCCAGCCGTCGCTGAAACAGCACCACGCCGGCACTCATCGCCAGCAGCAGCGGCAGGCCAAGCCACCAGGGCAGCACCGTCAGCAGCGCCATCCAGGCCAGCCATCGCACGATGGTCGTGACCGGCCGGTGGCGCCAGTTCATCTCAGTGCCTCATGCCGCGATCAGCCGCACCATGCACGCGCGTTGCGGAACATGCGCATCCACGGCGAATCCTCGCCCCACTGGTCCGGGCACCAGCTCAGCTGCACGCTGCGGAACACCCGCTCGGGGTGCGGCATCATGATGGTCACGCGGCCATCGGCGGCGGTGAAGCCGGCCAGGCCACCGGGCGAGCCGTTGGGATTGAGCGGGAAGTTCTCGGTCGGGCGACCGCGATTGTCGACGAAGCGCACCGCGCCGTTGGACTTCGACGGGCTGCACACCTGCGGGAAGTCGACCCGGCCCTCGCCGTGCGCCACCGCCACCGGGATGCGCGAACCGGCCATGCCCTTGAACAGGATGCTCGGCGAATCGAGGATCTCCAGCGTGGCCACGCGCGCCTCGTACTGCTCGGACGCGTTGCGCAGGAACTTCGGCCAATGCTGCGCACCGGGAATGATCTCCTTCAGCTGCGACATCATCTGGCAGCCGTTGCACACGCCCAGCGCGAACTTCGTCTCGTCGGCGAAGAACGCCTCGAACTGCTCGCGCAACATCGCGTTGTGCAGGATCGAGGTGGCCCAGCCGCGGCCCGCGCCCAGCACGTCGCCGTAGGAGAAGCCGCCGCAGGCGGCGAAGCCGCGGAAATCGGCCAGTTTGACCCGGCCACTGGCCAGATCGGACATGTGCACGTCGACCGCCTCGAAGCCGGCACGGGTGAACGCCGCCGCCATCTCGACCTGGCCGTTGACGCCCTGCTCGCGCAGGATCGCCACGCGCGGCCGCTCGCCGCCGGCGATGAGCGACGCGACGATGTCGTCGGACGGCTCGAACGTCAGCTTGGGCGAGATGCCCGGGTCGGCGTCATCCATGCGCCACTCCAGCTCGGCATCGGCGCTGAGCGGATTGTCGCGATGACGCTGCATCGCATGGCTGGTTTCATTCCAGGCCTTGAACAGGGTGCTCCAGTTCCACTTGAACACCGCCTCGTCGCCAAGGAACAGCTTGATGCCCAGCTTGTCCTTCGGACGGCCGATGCGATGGGCGACCGCGGCCAGGCCGTGCTTGACCAGCAGCGCCTCGAACGCCTCGCGATTGGCCTCGGCCACCTGCATCACCGCGCCCAGTTCCTCGTTGAACAGCGCGCGCAGAGTCGCCTCGGCCCAGCCGTCCAGATGGATTTCCAGGCCGCAGTGGCCGGCGAAGGCCATCTCCAGCAAGGTGGTGATGACGCCGCCATCGGAGCGGTCGTGGTAGGCCAGCAGCAGGCCGGCGCGATTGGCTTCCTGCACCAGCTCGAACAAGGCGCGCAGGCGCGAGGCGTCGTCCAGATCCGGCGGCACGCCACCGGAACGGTTGAACACCTGGGTCAGCGCGGAACCGCCGAGGCGGTCGCGGCCGGCGCCGAGGTCGATCAGCCACAGGTCGGAGTTGCCGCGATCCAGCCGCAATTGCGGGGTCAGCGTGCGGCGCACGTCGTCGACCCGGGCGAAGCCGGTGATCACCAGCGATACCGGCGACACCGTGCGCTGCGGCGTGTCGCCGTCCTGCCACACGGTCTGCATCGACAGCGAGTCCTTGCCCACCGGGATGGCGATGTCCAGCGCCGGGCACAGTTCCATGCCGACCGCCCGCACCGCGTCGAACAGCGCGGCATCCTCGCCCGGATGGTTCACTGCGGCCATCCAGTTGGCCGACAGGCGGATCTCGCCCAGATCGGTGATCGAAGCGGCGGCCAGATTGGTGATCGCCTCGCCCACCGCCAGCCGCGCCGCGTCGGCGCTGGACAGCAGCGCCACCGGCGCGCGCTCGGCCATCGCCATCGCCTCGCCGGCATAGCCGTCGAAATCGGCCATGGTCACCGCGCAATCGGCCACCGGCACCTGCCACGGGCCGACCATCGGGTCACGATGGTTGAGGCCGCCGACGGTGCGGTCGCCGATGGTGATCAGGAAGCTCTTGCTGCCCACCGTGGGCAGGCGCAGCACGCGCAGCAGCGCCTCGTCCATGCCGATGCCGGTCAGGTCCGGCACCAGGTCGACGCGCGGCTTGATGCGCTCGGCATCGCGATGCATGCGCGGCGGCTTGCCGAACAGGACGTCCATGGGGAGGTCGATGACGGTTTGCCGGGATTCGGGATTCGGGATTCGGGATTCGGCAGAAGCAGCGGCAACAGCCGCGCGCGTGACGAGCAGGCGGCGTTCTGCGGTGGCGTCGCCGACGACGGCGTAGGGGCAACGCTCGCGGGCGCACATGGCTTCGAACTGCGCCAGGTGTTCCGGGGCGATGGCGAGGACGTAGCGTTCCTGCGACTCGTTGCTCCACACCTGCATCGGGGAGAGCGAAGGATCGTCGCAGGGGACCTTGGACAGGTCGATCACGCCGCCGACGCCGGCGTCGTTGAGCAGTTCGGGAATGGCGTTGGAGAGGCCGCCGGCGCCGACGTCATGGACGCTGACGATCGGGTTGGCGTCGCCCAGGCGCCAGCAGGCGTCGATCACTTCCTGGCAGCGGCGCTCCATCTCGGCGTTGTCGCGCTGCACCGAGGCGAAATCCAGCTCGGCGCTGGAGGCGCCGCCGGCCACCGACGAGGCGGCACCGCCACCCAGGCCGATCAGCATCGCCGGACCGCCCAGCACGATCACCTTGTTGCCCGGCTGCACCGCGCGCTTGAGCACGTGGCCCGGGCGCAGGTTGGCCAAGCCGCCGGCCAGCATGATCGGCTTGTCGTAGCCGCGGCGCAGGCCGGCTTCGCCGGTCTCGTGCTCGTAGCTGCGGAAATAGCCGCCCAGGCAGGGCCGGCCGAATTCGTTGTTGAACGCGGCGGCGCCCAGCGGGCCGTCACGCATGATCTCGAACGCGCTGGCCATGCGCGGCGGCAGCGGGCGCTCCACTTCCCACGGCTGCGGATGGCCGGGGATGCGCAGGTCCGACACCGAGAAGCCGGTGAGGCCGGCCTTGGGCTTGCCGCCGCGGCCGGTGGCGCCCTCGTCGCGAATCTCGCCGCCGGCGCCGGTGGCCGCACCCGGCCAGGGCGCGATCGCGGTGGGATGGTTGTGGGTTTCCACCTTGATCGCGTAGTCGATGCGCTCGGCATGCTCGCGCCACACGCCATCGGCCGGATCGGCGAAGAAGCGCTTGCCCTCGCTGCCCTCGATCACCGCGGCGTTGTCCGAATAGGCGGACAGCGTATGCGCCGGCGACTGCTGGTGGGTGTGCTTGATCATGCCGAACAGGGTCTTGTCCTGCGCCTCGCCGTCCACCGTCCAGCTGGCGTTGAACACCTTGTGCCGGCAATGTTCGGAATTGGCCTGGGCGAACATGAACAGCTCGGCGTCGGTCGGATCGCGGCCCAGCTCGGCATAGCGCTCGGCCAGGTATTCGATCTCGTCGTCGGCCAGTGCCAGCCCCAGCCGCGTGTTCGCCTCGGCCAACGCCGATTGCGCCTGATCGCCCAGTGCCACATGCACCAGATCACCCGGCGTGCCGCCGAGGAACAGGCCCTGCGCCTCGTCGATGCCGGTCAGCACCGACTGCGTCATCGCGTCGTGCAGCACCGCCAGGATGGCATCGTGGTCGGGTTCGCCGGCATCCGGCAGCCCGGCGACCAGCCAGGCCATGCCACGCTCGACCCGGCGCACGTCGCAGCCGGCGCCGCGCAGGATGTCGGTGGCCTTGCTCGACCAGGGCGAGATCGTGCCCAGCCGCGGCACCACCCACAGGGTGGCCTCCTCCGGCGCGGCGTCCTTCGCCTCCAGCACGGTCAGCAGGCGCTGGCGCAGTTCGCCTTCGGGCGCGCTGTCGGCGTCGATGAAATAGACGAACCACGAGGCCTGCACGCGCACGCCACGATGCAGGGCATCGAGCTGGGCATTGAGGCGGTCGAGGCGGAACGGCGAGAGGGCGCTCTGCCCGTCGAGTGCGATCATGCGGGGGAATGGCGCTATGCGAGAGGAAACGCCCATTCTAACCCATGCTGCGGCACCGCATCATCCCGCCGGATGCCGCCCGCAAACGGGCGGCGAAAAAGCTCAGCCGCCCTGTTTCAGGGCCTGCAGCAACTGTTCCGGGGTGAGATAACCGCCCAGCTGGCGCCCGTCCGGCCCGTAGATCGCCGGCGTGCCGTTCACGCCCAGCTTGAGGCCCAGCTCGAACTGGTCCTTCACCGGGTTGTCGCAGACCGCCGCCTTCGGCGTCTTGCCGTCCTTCGCCGCGGTGAACGCCGCCTTGCGGTCCGGCGCGCACCACACCGAGACCATCTCGGTATAAGTCGGCGTGGGGCGTCCCGCCGTGGTCACCACGCCCTCGCGCGGCCAGGCCAGGTATTCCACCGCGATGCCTTCCTTGTTGAAGGCCTCGATGTGCTTGTGCAGCGCGCGGCAGAAACCGCAGTTGACGTCGGTGAACACGCTGATCGTGTACTTCGGGTTGGCCGGCGCGAACACGATGCGCTGCGAGGCCGGCACCTTGGCCAATTCGCCCTTGCGGTAAGTCGCCCAGGCATCGTCGCTGACGTTCTTCTTCTTCGCCAGGTCGAACATCTCGCCGTGCATCAGGTACTTGCCGTCGGCGCTGATGTACAGCATCTGCCCCGAGGCGATCACCTGGTAGAAGCCCGGGATCACCGCCGGCTCGATGGTATCGACCTCCACGCCCGCCGCCAGGCCGCCGATCGCCTTCCGCACCATCTGCTCGACCTCGGGACTGACCGCCCCCTTCGCCGGCACCGCATCGGCCGCCACCGCCGTCAGCGAAAACATCCCCACGCACAACGCCAGCAAGACTTTCTTCACCATCGCAAACCTCGTTCGACCCGATCACGCCGGACAACAGCGGCAACGTCCCATTCTGGCACAGCCACACCTGCCCCACCGCTTTGCGGTGGTCGTGGTCGTGGTCGTGGTCGTGAATGTTGAAAAGCATCGCCCGCAAGCGGGCTCCTGCGGTTCATGGGCGGGTGCGCGGCTTTGCCGATGTCGGGCAGTGTCCGACCTGCGCGACACACCAGCGGCGGACATGCCGGACGGCAGCATGTTTTCGCGGCAGCGAAAGCGCCCCCTCACCCCCGCGGATGATGCTCCGCATGCAACCGCTTGAGCCCCTCCCGCGCCACCAACGTGTAGATCTGCGTCGTGCTCAGCGAGGAATGTCCCAGCAGCATCTGCAACGCCCGCAGATCCGCCCCGTGATTGAGCAGATGGGTCGCGAACGAATGCCGCAACACATGCGGCGAGATCCGCTTCGGATGAATGCCCACCCTCAACCCGTAGCGCTTGACCAGCGTCCAGAACATCTGCCGCGACATCCCCTCGCCGCGATTGCTCAGGAACAGCGCCGCCGGCTGGCGGCCCCGGGCCAGCGCCGGGCGGGCCGCGTCGAGATAGCGCGACAGATGATCCAGCGCCACCTCGCCCACCGGTACCAGTCGGTCCTTGCCACCCTTGCCGGTGATCCGCAACACGCCCTGGCGGGCGTTCAGCGCTGCCAACGGCAACTCCACCAGTTCCGACACGCGCAGGCCGCAGGCGTACATCAGCTCCAGCATCGTGCGATCACGCAGGCCCAGCGTGCTGGTGACATCGGGTGCGTCCAGCAAGCCCTCGACCTCGCGCTCTGCCAGCGCCTTGGGCAGGCTGCGCGGTGTCTTCGCTCGCTCGATCAGCAGGGTCGGATCGACGAAGCCCGGCCGGTCGCGTGCCAGGAACGCGTAATAGCGACGAAACGCCGACTGCCGCCGCGCCAGTGAACGCACCGCGCCCGCCTGGTCGCCGTGATATGCCGCCAGATCCTCGCGTCTCGCTGCGGCCAGGCTGCGCCCGCGCGCACCCAGCCACGCCGCCAATGCCTCCAGGTCGCGACGATAGGCTTCCAGCGTGCGCTCGGCCAGGCCGTCCTCCGACCAGATCCGCTCGACGAAAGCGGCGATGCTCTGGCGGTCATCTTCGGCGATACTGCCGGGGTTTTCCTTCCTGATCATGCGCACGATGCTGGGCATTGCGCGCGCACCATGCAAGCGACCGGACGCCGATGCCCGCCAACCTCGCCACCACCGACATTCCCTGCCCGCTGTGGCGCCGCCTGCTGGCGCTGGTCTACGACCTGCTGATCGTGATCGCACTGCTGATGGTGGTCGGCCTTTTGTGCGAGCTGGCCACCGGCGGCGAGTTGATCCGCACCGAGGGCCAGGTCGTGGTGCCAGCCTGGTACCGGATCCTGCAGGGCCTGGTGATCGCTGCGTACTTCATCAGTTCGTGGCGGCGCGGCGGCCAGACCGTGGGCATGCGGCCCTGGCGGATCCGGCTGGTCCGCGATGACGGCGGCAAGCCGACCTGGCAGCAGGCGATCATCCGCGTGGCGGTGGCCGGCGCGCCGATGGTGCTGCTGATGCTGGCGCCGATGCTGGGCCTGCGTTCCACCTTGTGGACTCTGCTGGTGGTCTGGGCCGGCTGGTTCGCGGTGGCGCTGTTCGACCGCCGACGACGTGCTCTGCACGACCTGGCCGCCGGCACCGAAATCCGCCGGATGGACTGACGATTTCACTTTCCGCCGCACGCACCCGGTACCCGATCGAACGATGAGCCATCCCTGCCCCACCGATCCACCGGACGACACCGAACTGCTTCGTCGCAACCGCGCGTTCTACGAACCGCTGTGGTCGCAGGCCCGCCTGGTCGAGCCGCAGCGTTTCAACACCTGGCCGCTGCTGCGTGAACTGGCCAATTCGACCTCCAGGCGATTGGAAGTGGCTCCCGGCCTGCGCCCACGGCTGCCGCTGCAGGACACCTGCTTCGTGGACCTGAGCCATGCCGCGCTGCACCGCCTGCGCGCCCGCGGCGCACAGGCGGTGCACGGCATGATCGGCGCGCTGCCCTGCGCCGACGACGGTTTCGAACTGATCTGCGCACTCGACATTCTCGAACACGTGGCCGACGACGAAGGCGCGCTGGCGGAACTGGCGCGGGTCGCCGCACCCGGAGCCCATGTGCTGCTGTCGGTACCGCTCCATCCGCAGGCCTGGACCGCGTTCGACGACTTCGTCGGGCATTGCCGCCGCTACGAGCCGGCGCGGATCGAAGCCCTGCTGGCGCGGCACGGCTTCCACATCGGACACAGCGCGGTGTACGGCATGCAGCCACGATCATCGCGCCTGCTGGAATGGGGCCAGTGGTTCCTGACCCATCAGCGCGAACGCGCGATGTGGTGGTACAACCGGGTATTCATGCCACTGGGCGTGCGACTGCAGAAGCCGCTGCTCTGGCGCGACGGAATGGGCGATACCGCGGGGGTGGACGAAATCCTGTTGCACTGCCGCTACCAGCCGCGCGGCATGCGCCAAGCCATTGATTGACTTGATTCCGTCATTGCGGCGTCGCAACACGGGAAGCGCCGACGGCGTTAAGATGCCGGCTTTTCGTCCACGGTGGACCGATTGACGATGCTTTACCAGATCCACGAATGGCAACGCGCCTTCCTCGGCCCGATGAGCTACTTCGCCCAGGCCGGCGCCAGCATGCTCAACGATCACAGCAATCCGTTCGCCCGACTGCCCGGCGCCCAGCGCATGGCCGCCGGATACGAGCTGCTGCATCGGCTGGGCAAGGACTACGAGAAGCCCGCCTTCGACCTCCACACCGCCCGCGCGCACGGCCAGGAAATCGCGGTGGTCGAGCGCGTCGCGCTGGACAAGCCGTTCTGCCAGCTCAAGCGCTTCAAGCGCTTCAGCGATGACCCGGCGACCATCGAGAAGATGAAGAACGACCCGGTAGTGCTGGTGGTCGCGCCACTGTCCGGCCACCACGCCACGCTGTTGCGCGACACCGTGCGCACCCTGCTGCAGGACCACAAGATCTACATCACCGACTGGGTCGACGCACGCATGATCCCGGCCGCGGCCGGCCGTTTCGGGCTGGACGACTACGTTGCCCACATCGAGGAATTCATCCGCCACATCGGCGCGCGCGAGCTGCACGTGATCTCGGTGTGCCAGCCGACCGTGCCGGTGCTGGCGGCGGTATCGCTGATGGCCGCCCGCGGCGAGGACACCCCACGCAGCCTGACCATGATGGGTGGCCCGATCGACCCGCGGCGCAGCCCCACCAGCGTCGACAACCTGGCCACCCGCCAGCCGCTGTCCTGGTTCCGCGGCAACGTGATCCACACCGTGCCGTCGAACTACCCCGGCCGTGGTCGTGAGGTCTATCCCGGCTTCCTGCAGCATGCCGGTTTCATCGCGATGAACCCCGGCCGCCACCTCACCTCGCACTGGGACTTCTACCAGGACCTGGTGCGCGGCGACCTCGACGATGCCGAGTCGCATCGACGCTTCTACGACGAATACAACGCCGTGCTCGACATGCCGGCGGAGTTCTACCTGGACACCATCGAGAAGGTGTTTCAGCAATTCCTGCTGCCGCGCGGCCTGTGGGACGTGGCCGGCGAGCGGGTCGATCCCTCGGCGATCACGCAAAGCGCCCTGCTCACTGTCGAGGGCGAGCTGGACGACATTTCCGGCCTGGGCCAGACCGAGGCCGCCCACGACCTGTGCAGCAAGATCCCGGCCAGGCGCCGTGCGCACAAGGTAGTCGAGGGTGCCGGCCACTACGGCATCTTCAGCGGCCGCCGCTGGCGCGAGAAGGTCTATCCCGAAGTGCGCGACTTCATCCGCAAGTTCGACCGGACCGCATAGGGCGGACACTGCCTGCCGTGGCATGCGGCATCACGCGTGGCGGGCATGGCCCGCCACGCGCAGCGCGACCGGTCAACCGAAGAACGTGGCGAACGCCTCGGCCACCCGCTCGACGCCGGCGTCATCGATGTCCAGGTGCATCACCAGTCGCAAGGTCGGCAGATAGCCGATGCTGATGCGGATGCGCGCCTCGCGCATGTGCGCGTCCAGTTCGCGCAAACGCTCGGCCGGCACGTCGATGAAGACCATGTTGGTGTGCTGGCCGAGCAGGTCGATGCCGGCGATCTCGCGCAGCCGGCCGGCCAGCCAAGCCGCACGGCGATGATCGTCGGCCAACCGCTCCACATGATGATCCAGCGCATGCATGCCGGCCGCCGCCAGCATCCCGGCCTGGCGCCAGCCGCCACCGGTGACCTTGCGCCAGCGCCGCGCCTTGTCGATCAGCGCATGCGAGCCCAGCAACACCGAACCCACCGGCGCGCCCAGCCCCTTGGACAGGCACACCGATACCGAGTCGAAATGGCTGGCGATCGCGCGCGCCGGCACGCCACAGGCCACCGCCGCATTGAACAGCCGCGCGCCATCCAGATGCAGGCCCAGCCCGTGCGAACGCGCGAAGTCCTGCGCCGCGGCCAGGTAATCCAGCGGCAAGGTGCGCCCGTGCCAGGTGTTCTCCAGCGCCAGCAGACGGGTCCGCGCGAAATGCGGATCGACCGGCTTGATCGCCGCCTCGACCTGCTTCAACGGCAGGCTGCCATCGCCGGCCTGCACGATCGGCTGCGGCTGGATCGAACCCAGAACCGCCGCACCGCCGCCCTCGAACTTGTACGTGTGCGCGTCCATGCCGACGATGTACTCGTCGCCACGCTCGCAATGCACCAACAGGGCCAGCAGGTTCGACTGAGTGCCACTGGGCACGAACAAGCCCTCGTCGAAGCCGAGATCGCCGGCCAGCCGCTGCTGCAGCGCATTGACCGTCGGATCCTCGCCATAGACGTCATCGCCGACATCCGCCGCAAGCATGGCCTCGCGCATCGCGGACGTGGGCCGGGTCACCGTATCGCTGCGCAGATCAATCCAGTCCACCGCCCATCCTCCACTGCCGGAAAACCCCCAGCTTGCCGCCAAGCCCCGCCTCCGGCAAGACGACATCAACCCGGCCCACCCACCGCCGTTGCACCGGCCCCGAAAGCGTCGCCAGCGCGCGGGCTCCCGCGATTCACCTGCAGGGGCATGGCCTCACCGATGTCGGGCCGTGCCCGACCTACGCGCGCCGACTCTGGCTCGTTCGAAAAGGGCGGGCCAATAGCGGGGTCAGGTTCACTTCGGAGGAAGTGAACCTGACCCCGTTATTGGTTTCCCCATGTCTCCGGTCCATACAGCCAAACAGCGAAAAGAACTCGGCCTCCGAAGGAGGTCGAAAGCTCTTGATCCTGCTCTGGCTTGAAAGCTTGAAAGCCTCAAGAGCATCGCCCGCGAGCGGGCTCCTACGGTTCACGGGCGGGTGCGCGGCTTTGGCGATGTCGGGCGGTGCCCGACCCATGATTCACGGGCGGGGGCGCGGCTTTGCCGGTGGCAGGCGCGATCACACCCGCTTGCGGAAATACCCCCACGCCGCCAGCGCCAGGATCGTCGCCGGCAACAGGTTCGCCAGCAGCGGCGGCAAGCCGTACACCGTGCCGAAATTCACCATCGCCTGCTGCAGGAAGTACCAGCCCAGCGCCAGCAGCAGACCCACGAACATCCGCTTGCCCAATCCGCCGGACCGCAACGCGCCGAACGCGAACGGCATCGTGCACAACACCAGCACCAGCACGTTCAATGGATACAACGCACGTCCCCAGAACGCCACGGCGTAACTGCCCGGGCTTTCGCCATTGGATTCCAGGTAACTCATGTTGCGATGCAGATCGCGCATTGACAGATACTCCGGCCGCACCACCGATTGCGCCAGGACCTGCGGATCCAGACTCGACTTCCAGGTGCGATTGGCGATCTTGCGGGTCACCGCGCGCTCCGCGTCGAAGCGGGTGCTGCGCACCTTGTGCAGCACCCAGGCACGACCGGTGTGATCCGCCGTGCGCGCCCACTCGAAACGACTGAGGCGGCCATCATCGGCAAAGGTGAAAACACGCACGTCGCTCAGTTGCACGGTGCCGATGCCATCGTGTTGCTTCAGCGACGTACCGCGGGCATTGATGATGCTGTTGCCGTCGCGGGCCCACAGGCCACTGTCGGTACCCAGACCCAGATTCCCCGAGCGCAGGCGCAATTGCATCGCCTGCGCCTGCTGATCACCCCAGGGCGCCGCCGTCTCGCCCAGAATCATCACCCCCACCAGCAACACCGCCACCACCCCCACCGCCGAGCCGGCGATGCGCAGACGCGACATGCCGGCGGCGCGCAGTGCGGTCAACTCGCCGGTGCCGGCCATCCCGCCCAGGCCGAGCAGGCCGCCGATCAAGGCGGCATTGCCGAACATCTCGTAGGCGCGGCGAGGGAAGGTGAACAGCACGTAGACCACGGCATTGTTCAGCGTGAAACCGTTCTTGCCGACATGGCCCAGCTGGCGCAGCAACTGGGTCACCGCATCGAAACCGGTCAGCACCAGCCACACCATCAGCAGCGAGCCGAGCACGCTCATCGCCACCAACCGGTCGACCTGCTTGATCCGGAACAGGCCGCTCGACACCGCACTCATGCTGCCTGCTCCTTGAGCGCGCCGCCGGCACGCCGCGGCGCGTACTGCTTCCACAGCATCCAGCCGGCCAGCCCCAGCACCAGCAGGTGCAGCAGCCACAACGGCAAGGTGTTGTGCCAATGGCCCTTGCCGATCTGCGCGCGACCCAGCGCCAGCAGGGTGTAGTAAAAATAGAAGCTGACGATGGCCAGCAACAGGCGACCGTAACGCGGCTCGCGCGGGCTCTGCTTCGACAGCGGCAGGGCCAGCATCAGCAGCACCAGCGTCAGCGGCGGCGCACTGGTCCGCCAGGCCAGCTCGGCGCGGTCATCCGGGGAATCGGAGCCGAACAGCACCCAACTGCTCTTGGCGTGTGCCGGGTCCTCGTCATCGTCGGCCTTCACGTCCGACAGCGAGGTGTTGTTGCGTTCGTACTGCATCACCCGCCAGTTGTCCTCGCCCAGCGGGATGTCGTACTGCCAACCCTTGTTGAAGGCGATGAAGCGGCCATTGCCGTCGCTCTCCTGGTACAGCTCGCCGTCTGTCGCGCTGACCACTTTCAAGTGCGCCACGCCATCGGCGCCCACACTCTGTCCGGATACGAAAGTGCGGCCCAGCTTGGTGCCGTCGCGGCTGAGCGTGTCGACGAAAATGATGCCGCCCCTGCCCGGCAGGCTGGTGAAGCGCCCCGCATCCAGGCCCGCGGCGATCACCGAACGATTGGCCTCGGACACCAGCGCGTCGCTGGTACGGGTGGCCCAAGGGCCCAGCCACAGCGACACCACTGCGGTGATCGCCACCAGCACCGCGGCAAGCACCAGTACCGGGCGGATCAGCCCGCGCGGCCCCATGCCGGAAGACGACAGCACATGCATCTCGCTTTCGCGGTACATCCGCCCCAACCCCATCAGCACGCCGATGAAGCTGGCCAGCGGCATCAGGTTGGTCAGCCCGTCCAACGTGCGCAGCCCCAGCACCTGGAACATCACGCTGGGCGGAAAGCTGCCATTGGCGACCTGCTGCAGGACCCTCGCGAAAGCACTGCCGGTGACGATCACCAGCAACACCACGGCGGTGGCGGCTACGGTCTGCGCCAGCTCGCGCAGGAAATAGCGGTCGAGGATGCTCAGCATGCGATAAACTTGTCCGCTTGACCGCCAGCCCCGACCGGGCCGGCAAACCACAAGTCTAGCCTGTCCGGCCGTTGCCGGGCCCATGCAGGAACCCCTCCGATGACCCTACAGTTCAGCCTTGGCTCCGCCGCCCCCGAAACCGTCGACACCGCTTGCGTGGTGGTGGGCGTCTACGAGCAGGGCGTGCTGACCAGCGCCGCGGCGCAGCTGGACAGTGCCGCCGGCGGTGCGATCAAGCGCCAGGTGGAAAGCGGCGACATCACCGGCCGCGCCGGCAGCTGCACGGTGCTGTTCGCGCCGGCGGGCGTGGCCGCCAAGCGCGTGCTGGTGGTCGGCCTGGGTGCACAGAAATCGCTGGACGCGGCGCGTTTCCAGAAGATCAACCTGGAAGCGGCCCGCACGCTCGGCACCTTGCCGGCCAAGGATGCCGTGTCCTATCTGACCGAGGTGGACGTGCCCGGCCGCGACAGCGCCTGGCGCGTGCGCATCGCCGCGCTGGCCTGCGACCACGCCGCCTACCGCTACGTGGCCACCTTCAAGCCGCGCGAGAAGAGCCGCCAGGTGGAACTGGCCACGGTGACCTTCGCCGCCGGCGCCGAAGCGCAGAGTGGCCTGGACCAGGCCGTGTCGATCGCCACCGGCGTGCGCTTCGCCCGCGAGCTGGCCAACCTGCCGCCGAACATCTGCACCCCGGCCTACATCGGCGAGCAGGCCCGCGCCTTCGCCGAGGGCCGCGACAAGGTCGGCTGCCAGGTGTTCGACGAGGTCGAGCTGGAAAAGATGGGCTTCGGCTCGATGCTCGCCGTGGGCCGCGGCTCGGCCAACAAGCCGCGCCTGATCGTGCTGGAGTACAAGGGCGGCAGCGAGGGTGACGCGCCGTACGCGTTCGTCGGCAAGGGCGTCACCTTCGACACCGGCGGCATCAGCCTCAAGCCGGGCGCCGGCATGGAGGAGATGAAGTTCGACATGGGCGGCGCCGCCGGCGTGCTGGGCGCCTTCGTGGCCGCGGTGGAAATGGGCCTGAAGCTCAACCTGGTGTGCGTGGTGCCGAGCGTGGAAAACATGCCCGACGGCGACAGCTACCGCCCCAGCGACGTGCTGACCAGCCTGTCCGGCCTGACCATCGAGGTGCTCAACACCGACGCCGAAGGCCGCCTGATCCTGTGCGACGCGCTGACCTACACCGGCCAGACCTTCAAGCCGAAGGCGATGGTCGACGCGGCCACGCTGACCGGCGCCTGCGTGGTCGCGCTGGGCAAGCACGCCACCGGCCTGATGAGCAAGCACGACGACCTGGCCGCCGAACTGCTCGCCGCCGGCGAGGAAACCCTCGACCGCGCCTGGCGCCTGCCGCTGTGGGACGACTACCAGACCCAGCTCGACTCCGGCTTCGCCGACGTCGCCAACATCGGCGGCAAGAGCGCCGGCGCGATCACCGCCGGCTGCTTCCTGTCGCGCTTCGCCGAAGGCCAGCGCTGGGCCCACCTGGACATCGCCGGCACCGCCTGGGACGAAGGCCGCAAAGGCCTGGCCACCGGCCGCCCGGTCGCCCTGCTGGCCCAGTGGCTGCTTGACCGGGATTCGTGATTCGGGATTGGGGATTGGCAAAAGCCGGTCCCCGCTCTTCCCGACGAATCCCGAATCCCGAATCACCAATCCCGGCTCTTGACCATGCGCGCCGACTTCTACCTCATCGACAAGCCGCGTTTCCGCGAACAGCCGCTGCTGCTGGTGTGCGAGCTGGCGAAGAAGGCGTTCGCGGCGCGACAGCCGACGCTGATCCTGGCCCGTGATTTCGAGCAGGCCGAGGCGATCGACGAGCTGCTGTGGGAGTTCGATCCGGACGGTTTCATCGGCCATCAACTGGCCGGTGACGACGACGACCACGTCACTGCGGTACTGATCGTGCCACCCGGCATCGAAACCGATGACCGCCCACTGCTGATCAACCTGCGCGAGACCTGCCCGGAAGGCCGCTTCGAGCGCGTGCTGGAAGTGGTCGCTGCCGATCCGGCCGAACGCGACGGCTCGCGCACCCGCTGGCGCGAATACCAGCGGCGCGGTTTCGAGCTGCACAAGAACGACATGTAAACGGCGCCATCACGGCGTCGATCATGCCGTTGCCACCACCAGTACCTGGACCAGCATCTCGGCCAGCCTTTCGCCGGTGAGCGGCTTGCGCAGAAAACCATCCATGCCCGCCTCGCGCGCGCGCGCCTCGTCCTCGCTGCCGGAGCGGGCGGTCACCGCGACGATCGGCAAGTGATTGCCCGTCGACTCGCGCTGACGGATCAGGCGGGCGATCTGGAAACCGTCGACACCTGGCAGATCCAGGTCAAGCAGCACCGCATCGAATGGCTCCCGGGCCAGCTCGGCCATCGCCGCCAGGCCATTGACCACATGCACCACGGCGTGCCCCTGCTTTTCCAGCAGACCGAGAATCACCGCCGCGACGATGGCGTCGTCCTCCACCAGCAACAGCCGCCAGCCAGCGCCTGCGTGCACCGGCTCCACCGCCGGCTGCGCCGCCGCTTGCGGTACGCCCAGCGGCAGCCGCACGTGAAAGGTGCTGCCGTGGCCAAGCCGTGACTCCAGCTCGATGCTTCCCCCCATCAGGTCAACCAGCTCACGGCAGATCGCCAGCCCCAGTCCGCTGCCCGCACGCCGCTGCGGTCCGTCCTCCTGCTCGAAGCGCTGGAACAGACGCGACTGGCTGGCCTCGGGAATACCCGGACCGGTATCGCGGATGCTGAACAGCACACCGTCAGCAAGTCGTCGCACACTCAGCGTGACACCACCGTGCTCGGTGAATTTCAGTGCATTGCTGACCAGGTTCAACAGCACCTGCTTGATCCGCAACGCATCGCCGAACAGCAGCGGCGGCAGGTCATCGGCGACGTCGAGTCCAAAATGCAGATGCCTGATCCTGGCCAGACCCTGCTCGAGCTGATCCACCTCGTCCAACAGCAGTCGCGGATCGAACGGTGCCCGCTCCAACTCAAGCTTGCCGGACTCGATCCGTGCCAGGTCAAGCGAGTCGTCCAGCAGCTTCAGCAACATGCCACCGGAGCGCTGCATGGCGCGCGCGTAATCGTGTTGACGCGGGTTGAGCGGCGTCCCCAGCAGCAGCTCGGCCATGCCCATCACGCCCGTCATCGGCGTGCGTATCTCGTGGCTGAGCGTGGCCAGGAACTGGGTCTTCGCCGCACTCGCCGCCTCGGCCATCTCGCGCTGCTGCTCCATCAGCGCCATGCGATGACGCTGTGCCAGGCGTCGACGCCAGTTGCGCAGGATCCAGCCGACCACGGCCACCAGCAGCAACACGTAGATCATCCACGCCCACCAGCGCATCCATGGTGGCGACTGCACGTGGATCGCCACCGGCGAGGACAGCCCGATCCACGGACCATGGGCGCCGGCGGCCTGGACATCCAGCAGATAATCGCCGGCAGGCAGACTGGAGAAATCCCGCTCACCGCGATCGTCGGCATCCACCCAGTCGGCATCCAGGCCGTTCAGGCGAAAGCGATAACGGTTGGCATCGGGGTTGATGAACGAGGACAGCCTGACGACGACCTGCAGATTGCTGTCACGCCAACCCATTTCCACCACCTTGCTGTCGATGGGCAGCGCCACGCTTCGACCATGGCGCCGAACGCTGATGCCGGCACGGGTAAGCACCGGCGCCGCACCGCCGTCGCCGGCGCCCGACAGCGGATCGGGACGGAAAGCGATCACACCGACACTGTTGACGGCATAGAGCATGCCGTTGGGCGAACGCGCCGTGGCACCACCGTCGAAATTCGCATTGAGCAGCCCCTGCGACGGACCGAACGAGGCGAAGTGTCGATCCTTGCGGTCGAACCGCCACAGACCGGGGTTGCCGAAGATCCACAACCGGTCAAGCTGGTCGACCTGCAGGTCGACCACGTCGGCGTCGAGGCGCCCGTGCCCGAAATCGATGCTGTCATCGCGCATGGCCTGGCCGTTGACGTACCGGTAATGCTCCAGTGCCGACCAGGTCGCCAGCCAGAACCCTCCCGTGCTGTCGAAGGCAAAGGCAAGCACCTCCTCGCGCGGAATGCCAGGCACGAAGTGCAGCCTCCCGTCCTTGTCGTCCCGTCGCAACAAGCCCCCCTCACTGGCATACCAGAGGCTGCCCTCGTGAAAGGTGAGCTGGTCGGGGCGCAGCACCTCGTCCCCGGTCGCCGCCATCACCACCGGCGCGACGGCCCGGCTGTCCGCATCGATGGCGAACACGCCCTCGTTCCACGACGCAAGGTAGATCCGCCCTCGCTCGCCGGCACACAGCAATACCGGCCGGGTTACCCCGGCCCGTCCGAGATCGATCCGCTCGAGCCGGTCGCGGTCGAGCATCATGACGTGCGGCGGACTGTCGATCCACAACCGGCCGTCATCATCTTCAGTCAGCGAGACGATCTGGCCCTGCATGTTCTGTGGCAGATGCCGGATGTGCCCGCTGAGCACGTCCAGCTTGTCGATCCAGCCGTTCTGCCCGCCGACCCACAGCTGGCCGTCGCTGCTGGCGTGGATCGCCGACGCGGAAAGATCGGTCAGGCTGCCGGAATCGTCGGGCACATGGGTGAAGCGAGCGAAGCCGTTCCATCCCGGCGGCAGGTACGCCACGTTGGCGCGCTCGAAGGTGATCCACAAACCGCCTTCCCGATCCAGTGCGGTCTGCCAGGTCTTGCTGCCGGGGAGTCCGCCCGGCAACAGAGGCTGACCGACGAAACGCTGCAGCCTGCCGTCGCCAAGATCAAGCAGGACGCCATCGGCGGTACCGATCCACAAGCGGCCCTGCAGGTCGCGCGTGCTGCTCATGATCCGCTTCGAAGCCAGCTCATCATCGGCGACCGGCCGTGCCACTCCATCAGCGCCGATGACCAGCAGGCCACCGGTCAGCGATACCCGGATATCGCCAGGCGTGCCTTCGATGCGCCAGGCCTTGCCCACATCGCCATGGAACGAGGGATCCACCGCCACCCGTTGCATGCTGCCGTCGGGCTCACGCACGACCAGGCCGCTTCCGGTGCCGATCCACAAGCGACCATCGCGGTCGGCCAGCAGCGCGCGGGTCTGGCCGAAGCTGGATGCCGGCTCTCCCGCGATCTGCAATGGCACATGCTCGAAAGCGTCCTCACCGGGCAACATCCGGTCCAGCCCCTCCTCGGTAGCCACCCACAGGCTGCCGTCACCGGTCTGCGCCAGGCCCCACACCTCGTTGCTGGCCAGACTGCCGGCCTGCTTCCCGTCGTGCACCCATTGCCGGAAGCGTCCACTGCGCTGGTCGTAGACGGCCAGACCCGTCGAAATGCCGCCGGTCCAGACCCGGTTGTCACGGTCGACCAGCAGCGCATAGACGGGATTGGCCGGCAGCGCGTCCGCATCGTCCAGCACATGCCGGAACAACTTGAAGGAAACGCCATCGAAACGAACCAGACCACCGGCCGAACCGAACCACATCAGACCATTGCGATCCTGGGCCACGGCATAGATGGTGCCGCTGGGCAAACCATCGCCGGTTTCGTAACGCCGGAACTGCGGAGTCGGCAACGGTGCATCGCCGGGCGTGGTTGCAGGTGAAACCTGCGCACACGCGGCGGATGCGAACATCAGCAACACGGCGCACAGCCAAGCCAGCATTCCGGGCCTGTTCCCCATCCCCTTCCCCAAGAACCGGCGAGTGAACATCGCGATGAAATCCCGCCCCGAGCCGGGATAGTGCCAAAACCCCGACGATGGCGCGAGCCGCCAGCGCAATCAGCGGCGCACGCCGCCCCTGCCGCCGGCTAAGATGCATGGATGTCCCGACGCCTGCGATTGCTGTTCACGGCCCTGGCCCTGGCCGCCCTGCTGTGGTTGCTGTTCGCCGCCGCCGAACGGGCGCTGGCGCTGGCCCAACGATTCCTGGACATGCCGACCTGGCTGCAGTGGACCCTGGGCAGCGGCCTGCTGCTGTTCGCGGCAGCGGGCCTGGCCGTGTTGTGGTGGCTGTTGCGTCCACGACGGCGGCGACGCCCGCTGCCCGTGCCCGATCGCGGCAGTCTGGAGCAACGCATCGACCAGTTGCGCGAGCACGGCAACGATACCGCGGCGCTGTCCGCCGAACTGGGCGACCTTGACCGCCGCCATGCCAGCGATCGCATCTACGTGGCGCTGTTCGGCGAGATCTCCACCGGCAAGTCCAGCCTGATCCAGGCCCTGGCTCCGCATGCGCAGCTGACCAGCGATGCACGTGGCGGCACCACGCGCGAAGTGGCTCACTACGACAGCCCACTGGCCGACGGCCACACGCTGGTGGTGGCCGATGTCCCCGGCAGCCGCGAGGCCGGCGGCGAAGCACGCGAAACCATGGCCCGCCAGGAGGCGCTGCGTGCGCATGCGGTGATCTATCTGTGCGCCGGTGACCTGAGCCGCAGCCAGGCGGACGAATTGCGCTGGCTGGCCGACTTCGGCAAACCGCTGTTGCTGGTGTTGAACAAGGCCGACCAGTGGTCTGCCACCGAACGTGACTCACTGCTCGAGCGGCTTCGACAGCATGCCCGCGGCATCGCCGGCAAGGTGCTGGCGATCAGCGCCGGCGGCAGCGAGCGCTACCAGCGCCAGTTGCCCGACGGCAGCGTGGAGTCGGTGGAGCGACGGCGCAAGCCGGCGATCGAGCCACTGTTGCGCGAACTGCTCCGCATCGCCAACCAGGGCGCCGGCGCACTGGAGGGCCAGCGCGAACAGGCAGTGCTGGCCGGGCTGCACCAGCGCACCGGTGAGCTGGAGGCACGAAGCCGCGCCGAAAAGGCCGAGCGCATCGTGCGCGACTACGCCCGCCGCGCCGTGGTCGGCGCGCTGGCCGCGGTGGCACCCGGCAGCGACCTGGTGATCCAGGGCGTGCTGGCCACCGGCCTGACCCGCGCCCTGGCCGAGTTGTACGGGGTCAAAGTCAGCGAAGTGCAGATCGAGGATTTCGTGCGCCAGGCCCGGCTGACCCTGCGCACCGGCAGCTCGATCGTGCTGGCCATCGCCGGCAACGCACTGAAGGCCTTTCCCGGCCTCGGCACGCTGGGCGGCGGCGTGCTGCATGCCTTCGCCTACGCGCTGATCTTCGACTCGATGGGCCGCGCCCTCGCCGCCTCGCTGGCCGAACGCCACTGCCTGGACCAGGACGATGCCGGCGCCCGGCTGAAGGAACTGCTCGCCGATACCGACGGCCCGCGCCTGCGGCAGTTGGCCTCGCTCACCGCCGAGGCATGGAAGCGAGGAGCGAAGAGCGAGGAGTGAGCTGAGAGGAGTGAGAAGTGAGTGAGAGCAAGAGCCCGCTCCGTGGCGGCTCTTTCTCACTCCTCACCACTCACTTCTCGCCTTGCAGCCAATCCCGCATCAGCGCGTAGCTGCGTGCGGCGGCCTTGGCGTCATAGCGGCAGCCGGGCGAGTCCTCGCCGACTTCGGTGAAGCAGTGCACGGCGTGGCCGAGCACCACGAATTGCCAATCGACCGGGCTGGCGCGCATCTCGTCCATGAACTTGCCGGCGTCGGGCATGGTGCCCTCGTCGTCACCGCCGTTGATCGCCAGCACGCGGGCTTTGATGTGGGCCGCCAGCGACGGATCGTCGGTATCCAGCCCGCCGTGGAAGGACACCACCGCGTCGATGTCCGCGCCGCTGCGGGCCAGGTCGAGCACCGCCGAGCCACCGAAACAGAAACCGATCGCCGCCAGCCGGGCCGGATCCAGCGGTGCGTCGGCGGCCTGCGCCTTCAGCTGCGCCAACGCCAGGTTCACCCGCTGGCGCATCAGCGCGCGGTTGCCGTACAGCGGCGTCACCGCGGCCTGCGCCTCGGCGGTGCTGGCCGGGCGCACCGTTTCGCCGTACATGTCGGTCAGCAGGATCACGTAGTCACGGCCGGCGATCACCTCGGCCTTCTTCACCGCCGCGTCATTGACGCCGTACCAGTTCGGCACCATCAGCAGGCCCGGGCGCTTCGTGTCCACCGCGTCGTCGTAGACCAGCACGCTGTGGAAACGGGTGCCGTCCTGGCTCCACTGCACCGGGCGGTGCACCATCTTCGCCTGCGCGGCGAAGCTCGCGCAGGCCAGCAACAACAGGCAACACATTCGGGCGGCAGACATCGGCAGATCCTCCACGGTGGGCCACGCACCGGCGCAGCAGTTTCAGAGTCCGGCAGCGTGCTCGGAAAGCCGGCGTTTCAGCGGCGTCAGCCGATCGACCAGACGCACGCCCAGGCCGCGCACGGCGACCAGCGGCGACGACTGCCAGGCATGGACCCGCGCCAGCGCGTCGAAGCCCAGCGCATCGAGCGTGTCGGCGCTGCGCCGGCGGCGCGCATAGCGGCGCAGCACGTGCGCAGCGCCGATGTCACGACCGGCTTCACGTGCGGCCAGCAAGGTGTCACGCAGCTCGGCCACGTCGCGCAGGCCCAGGTTGACGCCCTGCCCGGCCAGCGGATGCACCGCATGGGCGGCATCGCCGAGCAGCACGAAACGCTCGGCCTGATAGGTTTCGGCCAGCCGCAGCTTCAGCGGGAACGCGGCGCGTGGCGTGCAGGCGGTGATCCGGCCCAGCCGGAAATCCGCCGCCAGGCCCAGCTCGTCGCAAAACGCCTGGTCGTCCAGCGCCAGCACGCGCTGCGCCTCGGCTTCGGGCAGCGACCACACGATCGAGCTGCGCCCGTCGGCCAGCGGCAGCAACGCCAACGGCCCGCCCGGCAGGAAACGCTGCCAGGCCGTGGATTGATGCGGACGCTCGGTGGCGACGTGGGCAACCACCGCGCGTTGTTCGTAATCGCGGCCGCGCGTGTCGATGCCGGCCAGCTGGCGCAACGGCGATGACGCACCGTCGGCAGCCACCAGCAACGCGGCAGACAGCCCGCTGCCATCGGCCAGATCGATCTGGATGCGATCCTCGCCCGCCTCGAAACCGGTCACCTCGGCCGGGCACAGGCGACGCACGCCGGCGGCTTCCAGTGCCTGCCACAGCTGCCATTGCACCAGATTGTTCTCGACGATCCAGCCCAGCCGGTCGCGCCCTTCGCTGGCCGCATCGAAATCGATCGACGCGCCGCTTTCGGCATCCCATACGTGCATGTGCGTGTAAGCGCCGGCACGGGCCTGGCGAATGGCCGTCCAGACGTCCAGGCCGTCAAGCAATGCCAGTGACGACGGCGCCAGGCCCACCACGCGCAGGTCGACCTCGGCATCGGCCCGCCACGGCTTCGGCTCGCGCGCTTCCAGCAGGGCAGTGGCAAAGCCGGCCCGGGCCAGCGCCAGCGCCGCAGCGGCACCGACCATCCCGCCACCGACCACCGCGACATCCAGCGCCGGTGCACGGCGACGGGAGGACGAAAGCGCATTCATGGCGAACGCTCCAGCACCGCCAGCGGCGGCTCGCCGCGGAAACCCATGCCGCGACGGGCCAGCGCACGCTGCAGCGGCGGCACCCGGTCACAGGCCAGCAGCGCCAGCGAACGCAGCGGCGCCAGCGCCGGCTGCGGCAGGCAGGCCAGCCGCACCAGGCCGTGACTCATCGCCATGGTGCCTTCGCGATCCGGCGCGCGACGGGCGGCGTAGCGCGCCAGCAGCGCCGGGTCACCGGCATCACCACCGGCAGCGACCAGCTCGGCCAGGGTCAATGCATCGCGCAAGCCGAGATTGAAACCCTGCGCACCGATCGGGTGCACGGTCTGCGCGGCATTGCCGACCAGCACCGCGCGTGGCGCGATCAACTGCGTCGCGGCCACCCGCTGGATCGCATAGGGGAACCGGCGACCCGGCCGCGAAAGCCGCCCCAGCCGCCAGCCGAAACGACGCTGCGCCAGCTCGATGAAAGCCTGGTCGTCCATCGCCGCCACCGCATCGGCCTCGTCGGCATCGACCGTCAGCACCAGCCCGCAACGACGCCCCGCCAGCGGCAGCAGCGCGATCGGGCCGGCGTCGGCGAAGCGCTCGAAAGCGCGGTTGCCGTGGTCGCGCTCGGGCGTGACCGTGCAGACGAACAGGGTCTGCCGATAGTCGTGCCGTTCGGCGGCAATGCCCAACCGGTCGCGCACGAATGACGCGGTGCCGTCGGCGCCGACCAGCAGCGGCGTGTCAAGGCTGCGCTGGCCATCGACGGTCTCGATCCGCGCACGCCAGCCATCGGGCAGAGCCTCCAACCCGGCCAGGCGGGCCGGTGCCAGGCGCGTCAGCAAACGGCATTCGTCCAGCCGGTGCAGCAGGGCCGCGCCCAGCTCGCGTGCCGGCAGGGTCCAGCCCAGCGCGTCGACGCCCTGTCGTTGCGCATCGATGCGCGCACTGCCGAATTCACCGGCACGGCTGACCCGGATGTGCCGGATCGGCGTGGCCTGCGCCGCGGCGTGCCGCCACACGCCGATCGCCTGCAGCCCGTTGACGGTGGCCCGGGCCAGCGCCAGGTTGCGTTCGTCATAGCTGGGCTGGGCGTCGGTGCGCGGCGCGGCGGCCTCGACCAGGGTGGCGGCGATGCCGGCCGCATCCAATGCAATGGCAAGGCTGGCGCCGACCAGGCCACCACCGACGATGAGCACGCCGGCGGCACTTTCCACGGAAGGAGAATGGCTGTTCATGGCCGCCGATGATACGCGTTGCGCGCCCGCCCGCGCCCGCCGGCTGGCAGGATCTTCGGCTAGACTAGAGGCCTTGCCTGCATTCGTTTACATGGAGCCCATCATGGTCAAGACCCCGGCCCAGCGCCTTGGCATCTTCCTGGCACTTGCCGTGGTGATGGCGCTCACCCGCATCCATCCCTCGCTGCTGCACCACTCGGTGCAGGACGCTTCCTGGGGCGTGTTCTTCCTTGGCGGTTTCTGGCTGAGCGGTGCGCGCTTCCGCACCGGCCTGGTCGCCTTCGCGCTGCTGATGCTGGAGGCGGTGGTGGCCGACTACGTGGTGATCACCGGCCAGGGCATGAATTTCTGGGACCACTACTGCGTCTCGGCCGCCTACTGGTTCCTGGTTCCCTCGTACTTCAGCCTGTGGCTGGGCGGTCGCTGGCTGGCCCGCCACCAGGCCGGCCTGGGCCTGAAGACGCTGGCGCTGGCCGCCGGCGCCCTGCTGGTCAGCTTCGCCGCCTGCTACGTGCTGTCCAACGGCAGCTTCTACTGGCTCAGCGACAGCGTGCCGCAGCCGCGCAGCATGGCTGCGTGGGCCGGCAACCTGGGCAACTGGTTCGCGCCGTTCCTGCGCACCACCGCGCTGTACGTCGGCCTGGGCGCGGTGATCCACGTGCTGGCGGTCCAGTTGGCGCGGTTCCTGCACCAGCAGGATCACTCCCGCCTGCCGCGCTGATCGGGAGCTGACGTGGGCAACCGGCTTTCGAAGATCTACACCCGCACCGGCGACGACGGCAGCACCGGCCTCGGCGACGGCTCGCGGGTGGGCAAGGACTCCCTGCGCGTCAACGCCTACGGCACCGTCGACGAGCTGAACAGCACGATCGGCATGGTGCTGGCTGCCGATGGCGTGTCCGACGATGTGCGCGAGGCGCTGGTGCAGGTGCAGCACGACCTGTTCGACCTGGGCGGCGAGCTGTGCATCCCCGGCATGGCGATGGTCGAGGATGGCGACATCACCCGGCTGGAGCAGATCCTGGACCAGCTCAACGAGGCGTTGCCGCCGCTGAAGGAGTTCATCCTGCCCGGCGGCGGCATGGCGGCGTCGTGTGCCCATCTGGCACGCACCGTGTGTCGCCGCGCCGAGCGCGAGGTGATCGCGCTGGCCCGCGAGGAGGCGATCCGGCCGCAGCCGCAGCGCTATCTGAACCGGTTGTCCGACCTGTTGTTCGTGGTGGCGCGGGTACTGGCCCGGGCCAGCGGCCACGGCGAGGTGCTGTGGCAGCACGAGCGACGGCGCAAACCCCGGGCGGGCGAGTAATTCCGTCGCATGCTGCGGCTGTACACCCACCCCGCCTGCCTGCAACACGACACCGGCCCCGTTCATCCCGAACGACCGGCACGACTGGTCGCCGTGCTGCGTGCACTCGATCATGACCGCTACGCCACGGTCGACCGCATCGAGGCGCCACGCGCCACCCGCGAGCAGTTGCTGCGGGTGCACAGCGAGCGCCATGTCGCCGACATCCTGGACCATCCGCCCGCTCCGGGCGAGCTGCGCCAGCTGGACGAGGACACCCTGCTGTCTCCCGGCTCGGCCGAGGCTGCCTTGCGCGCTGCCGGCGCCGCCGTGGCCGCCGTGGATGCGGTGATGGGCGGCGCCAGCTCGCACGCGTTCTGCGCCGTGCGCCCCCCCGGCCACCACGCCACCGCCGACCGCGCGATGGGGTTTTGCCTGTTCAACAACGTCGCGGTCGCCGCCGCCCATGCCTTGGCCGCCCACGGGCTGGAACGGGTCGCCATCGCCGACTTCGACGTGCACCACGGCAACGGCACGCAGGCCATCTTCGAACGGGAGCCACGGGTGCTGTTCGCCTCCAGCCACCAGTCCCCGCTGTATCCGGACACCGGCGGCGAGGACGAACTCGGCGTGGGCAACATCGTCAATCGCGGCCTGCCGGCCGGCGCCGGCTCGAGCGAATTCCGCCAGCGCTGGGAACAGGAACTGCTGCCGCGCCTGCACGCGTTCCAGCCGCAACTGGTGCTGGTCTCGGCCGGCTTCGATGCGCACCAGGACGACCCGCTGGCCGATCTCCGGCTGGACGCGGAAGACTACGCATGGATCACCGACCGGCTGTTGCGACTGGCCCGCGAGCACGCGCAGGACCGCCTGGTTTCGCTGCTCGAGGGCGGTTACGACCTGCCGGCGCTGGCATCCAGCGCCGCCGCGCACGTCGCCGAGCTGATCGCCGATTGACACCCGCGGAAGCCGGCAACCCACCGGCTCCGGATGCTGAACCCGGGCTTCGCCCCGGCCACCGCGCCCTGCCGTCGGTACGGGCTTTCTGTTAGCTTAACGAACCTTTGTCGCCCGCAGATTCCATCGTGACGCCCAAGCTTCCTCCACGCCGCCTGTTGGCAATCGCCGCTGCGCTGGCACTGTTCGGCACCCAGGCCGAGGCCGGCGCAGTACCGGGGCCCGACGGCGTGTCGCCGGAGCCCGTCGCGCAAGCCTGCCCACTGGGCTCCTTCCGCTGCGCGCCGCGCCCGCTCAATTACGCCATGTGCCGCCCGAATGCTCTGCTGGAGTTCTACGACCCCAGCCTGGGTCGCGACAGCAGCCTGCGCGAGACCAGTCCGACCCAGGTGCAGGCGAAGCATGTGGACAGCTCCGACCGCTCGGTCTACCACCTCTCCGGCGACGTGGTGCTGCAGCGGGCCGACCAGCAGCTGCAGGCGGACAACCTGGCCTACGACGACAGCAGCACCGACTACGACGCACAAGGCAACGTGCGCTACCAGGACGCCGGCCAGTTGTTGGCCACCTCGCGCATGCGCGGCAACACCACGGCCAACCGCGGCATCGCCGACGACGTGCGTTACCAGTTGCTGGACGCCCGCGGCAACGGCACCGCCAACCAGGGCCACCTGCTCGACGCCGATCATTCAGACTACTCGCTGGCCACCTATTCCACCTGCGATGTCGGCCATCACGTGTGGGAATTCCGTGCGAAATCGATCGCCATCGACAAGGCCGAGGGTGTCGGCGTGGCGCGTGGCGCCACCATGCGCCTGGGCAATGTGCCGTTTCTTTATCTGCCTTACGTCAGCTTCCCGATCGATGACCGGCGCAAGAGCGGTTTCCTCTACCCCACGCTGGGCAACAACAGCCGGGCGGGCTTCGAGGCGGCCATTCCGTATTACCTGAACCTGGCACCCAACTACGACGCCACGCTGGAGCCGCGAATCTACACCAAGCGCGGCACCATGCTGGCTGGCCAGTTCCGCTACCTGCTGCCGCGCAGCCGCGGCCAGCTCGACCTGCAGTACCTGCCGCACGACCACGGCGAGAGCGACGGCCTGGCCGATACCGAAGGCAAGGACCGCTACCTGGTCAATTTCTCCAATCGCACCAGATTGTGGAAGGGCTGGCAGTTCGTCGCTTCGTACAACCATGCGTCCGACAGCAGTTACCTGTACGACTTCGGCAACAACCTGCTGCATTCGGCGATCAACGCATTGCGCTCCAACGCCGCCGTGGTCGGCAGCGGCTCGTGGTGGGACGCCTCGATCGGCGGCACCCTCTACCAGAACGTCAACCCGTTCACCGACGAGCGCGGCCTGCAGTACAACCAGCTGCCCTACGCCCGCTTCAACATGGACGTGCCGCTGGCGCGCTGGTTGGACTTCGGCATGGAGAGTTCCGCCGGCGTGTTCCGCAAGTCCGGGTTCATCGAGGGCCAGCGCGAGGACCTCTACCCCTACCTTGCCGCCGACTTCGGCAGCTCGGCCTGGTTCGTGCGCCCGCGCGTGGCCTATCGCTACACCGCCTACCAGCTGGCCGGCAACTACCAGGACTACACCTATCGCGGCCGGCTGGGCCGTGGTGCCACCAGCCCGTTCGACGACCGCACGCCGAGCCGCTCGCTGCCGATCCTCAGCCTCGACAGCGGCCTGGTATTCGATCGCAGCACCTCGTTGTTCGGCAGCAGCTATACGCAGACCCTGGAGCCGCGGCTGTACTACCTGTACGTGCCGTACCGCAATCAAGACAACCTGCCGCTGTTCGACAGCCGCCCGATGGCTTTTGACTACTGGCAGTTGTTCGCACCGAACAGCTATTCCGGCGCGGACCGCCAGATCGATGCCAACAACCTCACCGCTGCGGTGACCACCCGCCTGCTCGACGACAGCGGCGTGGAACGGCTGTCGGCCAGCATCGGCCAGATCCACTATTTCACGCCACAACGAGTGGTCAAGACCGACTGGGTGCGCTCGGCCTACGTGGCCCAGTTCGACGTGCAGCTCAACGACCTGTGGCGGGTGCGCAGCGCCTACCAGTGGGACCCGAACACCCGGCTGACCAACATGGGCACGTTCGAGCTGCAGCGGCGCATCAAGAACGACGGCATCGTCAACGTGTCCTATCGCTTCCGCCGCAAGCTGCTGGAACAATACAACGCCTCGGTGGTCTACCCGCTCTCGGAGCGCTGGCGCCTGCTCGGCTCGTGGACCTATTCGGTGGTGGACCGCCGTACCATCGATGCCCTGGCCGGCGTGGAGTTCGACAGCTGCTGCGTGGCGCTGCGACTGGTCGGACGCACCTACGTGAACCAGGACTACCGGCCGAGCCGCTTGGCCGCACGCGGGAACGTCAACCAGCGCGACAACGCGGTCATGTTCGAACTGGTCTTCAAGGGCCTCGGCTCCACCGGCGGCCAGATCGATCCACTGCTTCGCCGTGATATTCTCGGCTATCAATAAACACATGTACCCGCCAATGGCGACCCAGGCTTTCCATCGATGAAGCGAACTCTTGCACCCATCCTGCTCGCACTGGCGATTGCCTTGCCGGCCCACGCACAGCTGTTGGCACCTGCCGCACCCTCCGCGAACGGACAGCTGGACCGCATGGTAGCCGTCGTCAACGAGGACGTGATCCTGCAGAGTGACCTCGACGAAGCCGTCGCCTCGATCCAGCAGCAATACGCCGGACAGGCCGGGCAGCTGCCACCGATCAACGTGCTCAAGCAGCAGGTTCTCGACCGTCTGATCCTGATGCGGCTCCAGCTTCAGAAAGCGCAGGAACAGGGCGTGCGGGTTTCCGAGACCGAGGTCGACCAGGCCATCCAGGGCGTCGCCGCGCAGAACCAGATGCAGCCGGACCAGCTCCGCGCGGAAATCGAGCGCAGCGGCTCCAGCTTCGCCGCATTCCGCCAGCAGATGGCCGAGCAGATCCTGGTGCAGCGCCTGCACCAGAACGTGGTGCAGAGCTCCGTTTCGGTCACCGACAGCGAGATCGACAACCTGCTCAGCAGCCCGACCTACAAGTCCGGCGAGATCCACCTGGCGCACATCCAGATCAGCATTCCGTCCGGCGCCGATGCCGCCGCCATCCAGGCCAGCCAGGCCAAGGCCGGCGAGGCGATCGCCGCGATCCAGGGTGGCATGGACTTCAACGCCGCAGCCATCCGCTATTCCGACGCACCCGACGCGCTCGAGGGTGGCGATCTGGGCTGGCGCCGGCTGGATGAAGTGCCACCAGCCTTCGCCGATGCCGTGGCTTCGATGAAGGAAGGCGAAGTCAGCCCCGCCCTGCGCGGCCCCACCGGCTTCCACATCCTGAAGCTGATCGGCCAGCGCGAGAACGAACGCAAGATGGTCACCGAGATCCACGCCCGGCAGATCCTGATCAAGCCGAGCGAGCTGGTCACTCCCGAGCAAGCGCGGCAAAAGGCGCAGGACCTGTATCAGCGGATCGTCGACAAACACGAGGATTTCGCCAAGCTGGCCAAGGAAAACTCGAAGGACGACACCACCGCCAACGTCGGTGGCGACATGGGCTGGTTCGCGCAGGACGCCTGGGGCTCGGCTTTCGCCGCCCAGCTTGGCGAGCTCAAGGATGACGAGGTCTCCAAACCGTTCCAGAGTTCCGCCGGCTGGCACATCCTGCAGCGACTGGGCGAGCGCCAGAGCGACCAGACGGTGCAGATCGAGCGCGATCAGGCTCGCCAGGCCATCGGCAACCGCAAGTCCGAGCAGGTCTACGATGACTACCTGCGTGACCTGCGCTCCAACGCCTACGTCGACATCCTGGTGCCCGAACTGCGCGAGAACAGCGCACAGGCTGCCGGCAACCCGTCGTAAGCCGCGTCGTTCCCATGCCGCTGCCCCGTCTCGCGGTCACTGCCGGAGAGCCGGCGGGCATCGGCCCGGAACTGCTGGTGCGACTGGCCGGCACGCCGCTGGCCGCCGACCTGGTGGCGATCACCGATCGCCACCTCCTGCAACGTGCCGCGAGCCGTTGTGGTGTCCCGCTCACGCTGATCGATGACGATGGCAGCCGCTGCGCCCACCGCGAACCTGGCAGCCTGCGCATCCACCATGTCGCGCTGGCGCGCGAAGAAGTGCCCGGCCAGCCTGATCCGGACAACGCCCGGCACGTGCTGGCCACCCTGGCCGAAGCCGCCGATGGCTGCATGGCCGCGCGCTATGACGCCGTGGTCACCGCGCCGCTGCAAAAGTCCTCGATCAACGACGCCGGCATCCGCTTCAGCGGCCACACCGAGTTCTTCGCCGAGCGCGCGCACGCTGACGTGGTGATGATGCTGGCCAGCCCCGAACTGCGGGTGACGCTGGCCACCACCCATCTGCCGCTGTCCGGCGTGCCCGCCGCGATCACCGGGCCGGGACTGACCCGCACGCTGCGCATCGTTCATGCCGCACTTCGCGGCAGCTTCGGCCTGGAGCAGCCGCGCATCGCCGTACTCGGGCTCAACCCGCATGCTGGTGAAAGCGGCCATCTCGGTCGCGAAGAACTCGACGTGATCATTCCCGCGCTGGATGCCTTGCGCAGCGAAGGCATGCAGTTGCTCGGTCCGCTGCCCGCCGACACCGCCTTCGTGCCGTCGATGCGCCCGCGCTACGACGCGGTGCTGGCGATGTACCACGACCAGGCGCTGCCGGTACTGAAGAGCGAGGCGTTCGACCGCACCGTCAACATCACGCTCGGCCTGCCCTTCATCCGTACCTCGGTCGACCACGGTACCGCGCTGGACCTGGCCGGCAGCGGCCGGGCCGACCCGGCCAGCCTGATTGCCGCCGCCACTCTGGCAATGAACCTGGTCGCGACCGCGCGCCGGAACACCGTTCCCGGCTGACCTTGCCGCCCCGTTGCGGCTACCCTGCCCTCTCCATCTTCCTGCGCCTGCCCCATGAATGCCCGCCCCAAGAAAAGCTTCGGCCAGCACTTCCTGCATGACCGGTTCTACATCGACCGCATCGTCGCGTCGGTGGCGCCAAGAGCGGACGATTTCCTGGTCGAGATCGGCCCCGGCGAAGGCGCGCTGACCCTGCCGCTGCTGACGGCTTCCCGCAAGCTCACCGCGATCGAGCTGGACACCGACCTGATCCCCGCGCTGCAGGCCCGTGCCGATGCCGTCGGCGAGCTGCACATCATCCACGCCGACGTGCTCAAGGTGGACCTGGCCGCGCTGGCACATCGCCAGGGCGTGCCGGCGCTGCGCATCGCCGGCAACCTGCCCTACTACATCTCCAGCCCGATCCTGTTCCATTGCCTGGAACATGCCGCAGCGATCCAGGACATGCATTTCATGTTGCAGAAGGAGGTGGTCGAGCGCATGGCCGCCGAGCCGGGCAGCAAGGTCTACGGCCGGCTGTCGGTGATGCTGCAGCTGGCCTGCCGGGTGGAACCGCTGTTCGACGTGCCGCCCGAAGCCTTCCGCCCGCCACCGAAGGTGGATTCGGCCGTGGTCAGGCTGATCCCGCTGCAGCCGCACGAACGCCACGATGCCGACCCGCAGCATGTCCACGCCGTGGTCAAGGCGGCCTTCGCCCAGCGGCGCAAGACGCTGTCCAACGCGTTGCGCCAACTGCTCGACAGCGAGGCCATCCGCCGCGCCGACGTCGACCCGCGGGCACGTGCCGAAACCCTGGCGCCCGAGGATTTCGTGCGTCTCGCCAAGCAGCTTGCACAAGGCTGACTGCCGTGCGCGCGGGCATTCTGCGCGCCGCCGCCCCATTCACGACGGCAAGCCTTACAATCCCGCCATGAATGACAAATCTTCCTACACGATCGATGTGCAGGTCGAAACCCGTTTCGTCCCCGATCAATCCAGGCCCGGCGACAACCGTTACGTGTTCGCCTATACCGTGACCCTGCGCAATGCCGGCGTGATGCCGGCCAAGCTGCTCACGCGCCACTGGCTGATCACCGACGCCAACGGCAAGGTGGAGGAAGTGCGCGGCGACGGCGTGGTCGGCGAGCAGCCGTGGATGCGCCCGGGCGACGATTTCGAGTACACCTCCGGCGCCGTGCTGGAAACGCCGGTGGGCACCATGGGCGGCAGCTACCGGATGCTGGCCGACGATGGCACGGAGTTCGAAGCACCGATTCCGACCTTCACGCTCTCCATCCCGCGCACGCTGCATTGATGGCCACGCTCTGACATGGCTACGTACGCTATCGGCGACGTGCAGGGCTGCTATCCCGAATTGCAGCGCCTGCTCGACAAACTCCGCTTCGATCCGGCCAGCGACCAACTGTGGTTCTGTGGCGATCTGGTCAACCGTGGCGGACAGTCGCTGGACACGCTGCGCCTGATCCACAGCCTGCGCGAGCACTGCGTGGTGACCTTGGGCAACCACGACCTCAGCCTGTTGGCGATTGCCCAGCGGCGCCCGGAGGCACAGGCACGGGTCAACCCGGAGCTGCGCGAGGTGCTGTTCGCGGACGATGCACCGGTGCTGTTCGAGTGGTTGCGCTCGCAGAAGCTGCTGCACCACGACGAGAAGCTCAACTGGACCATGGTGCACGCCGGGTTGGCCCCGATGTGGACGCTGCGGCAGGCCTTGCGGGCAGCACAGGACATCGAGCGCGAACTGTCCAGCCCACGGCATCCGCGCCTGCTGCGCAACCTGTTCGGCAACCGCCCGGCCGTATGGTCAAGCCGCCTGCAGGGGCTGGATCGCCAGCGCGCCACCATCAACACACTGACCCGGATGCGCTATTGCGACGTCAATGGCCGCATCGACTTCGACGCCAAGGGTGTTCCCGGAACGCAGAAGCCGGGGCTCTACCCGTGGTTCGAGGTTCCCGGCATGCGCCGGCGCGATACCCGCATCGTGTGCGGCCACTGGTCAGCGCTGGACCGCTTCGCCGGCCTGGGCATCCACGCCATCGACACCGGCTGCGTGTGGGGCGGCAAACTCACCGCCCTGCGCCTGGACGGCGAGGATCTGGAGTACATCACGGTCAACGCCGAACCGCATCGCAAGCGTCCGCCGGGGATGGAGGATTAGCCAGGACGAGGGGCAAGCGGGCAGCCCACTCGCGGCACGATTTCATCCTGATGCGCAAACGAAAGGCGAGCCTCGGCTCGCCTTTCGTCATTCGCGAATCATTCCTCGCGATTCGCCGCCGGCATCAAGCCAGCTGGCCATGGCAGTGCTTGTACTTCTTGCCCGAACCGCAGGGGCACGGATCGTTGCGACCGATCTTGGGACCGTCACTCTGGCCGGCCATGTCCGGATCGGCCGCGCTCTCGATCGGTGCACCGCCACCTGAGGCCAGCATCTGCTGCTGCAAGCGATCGGCCATGCGCTGCTGCTCGGCCTCCATCGCGGCGACTTCCTCCTCGCTGCGGATGCGGATGCGCGCCAGCATCTGGGTCACCTCGGCCTTGATCCGGTCGAGCATCGCCGAGAACAGCTTGAACGACTCGCGCTTGAACGCCTGCTTCGGATCCTGCTGGGCGTAGCCGACCAGGTTGATGCCCTGGCGCAGGTAGTCCATGTTCGCGAGGTGATCCTTCCAGGCGTTGTCGACCACGGTCAGCATCACGTGCTTTTCCAGCTGGCGCATGGTGTCGGCGCCAATCTGCGCCTCCTTGGCCTGGAACAGCTCGTTCACTGCGGTTTTCACGTGCTCGAGAATCATTGCCGCATCGATCTCGTGCTGATGCTCGATCCAGTTCTTCAGGTCCAGCGACAGACCCAGCGAGCTCTCCAGCTCGCGATCAAGGCCAGCCAGATCCCACTGGTCGTCGATGCTGTCCGGCGGCACATGCGCGTTGACCATGGTTTCCACCACGTCCTCGCGGACGTCGGCGACGGTGGCCGAGACATCATCGCCCTCGAGCAGTTCGTCGCGCTGACGGTAGATCACCTTGCGCTGGTCGTTGGCGACGTTGTCGAACTCGAGCAGGTGCTTGCGGATATCGAAGTTGTGCTGCTCGACCTTGCGCTGCGCCTTCTCGATCTGCCGGCTGATCATGCGATCTTCCAGCGCATCGTCATCCTTCATGCCGAAGCGCTTCATCCAGCGCACCAGACCCTCGCCACCGAAGATGCGCAGCAGGTTGTCTTCCAGCGACAGGTAGAAGCGCGAGGAGCCCGGATCACCCTGGCGGCCGGAACGGCCGCGCAGCTGGTTGTCGATGCGCCGCGACTCATGGCGCTCGGTACCAATGATGTGCAGGCCGCCAGCGGCCAGCACCTGGTCATGCAGTTTCTTCCAGTCGTCCTTCACACGCTGGCGATCCTGCTCGCTGGCGCCCTCGGGCAAAGCGGCCAGTGCCGCCTCGATGCTGCCGCCCAGCACGATGTCGGTACCACGACCGGCCATGTTGGTGGCGATGGTGACCGCACCGGGCGCACCGGCCTGGGCCACGATGTGCGCCTCGCGCTCGTGCTGCTTGGCGTTCAGCACCTCGTGGGCCACGCCGGCCTTCTTCAGTTGCACCGACAGCAGCTCGGACACCTCGATCGAGGTGGTACCGACCAGCACCGGCTGGCCGCGCTCGTGGCAGGCCTTGATGTCCTCGATCACCGCGCGGTATTTCGGCTCCTGCGCGAGGAAGATCATGTCCGGGTTGTCCTTGCGGATCATCGGCTTGTGGGTGGGAATCACCACCACCTCCAGGCCGTAGATGCTCTGGAACTCGAACGCCTCGGTGTCGGCCGTGCCGGTCATGCCGGCCAGCTTGCTGTACATGCGGAACAGGTTCTGGAACGTCACCGTGGCCAGCGTCTGGTTCTCGCGCTGGATCGGCACGCCCTCCTTCGCCTCGACCGCCTGATGCAGACCATCGGACCAGCGACGACCGGCCAGCGTGCGGCCGGTGAATTCATCGACGATGATCACCTCGCCGTCGCGCACGATGTAGTCCACGTCGCGCTGGTAGATGCCGTTGGCGCGCAGCGCCGCGTTGAGATGGTGCACCACGGCCAGGTTCTTGGCGTCGTACAGGCCGCTGTCCTGGTCGATCACGCCAGCCGCGCGCAGCAGCTCATCGGCGTGCTGCATGCCCTCTTCCGAGAGATGGACCTGCTTCTGCTTCTCGTCGACCCAGTAATCGCCGGCGCCATCTTCCTCGGTCTGGCGAATCATGTTCGGCACGATCCGGTTCACCGCGATGTAGAGCTCGGGCGAATCCTCGGCCGGACCGGAGATGATCAGCGGCGTGCGCGCCTCGTCGATCAGGATCGAGTCGACCTCGTCGACGATGGCGTAGTGCAGGCCGCGCTGGTAGCGCTGCTCCTTGCTCAGAGCCATGTTGTCGCGCAGGTAATCGAAGCCGAATTCGTTGTTGGTGCCGTAGGTGATGTCGGCACGATAGGCTGCGTACTTGTTGGCGTGATCCATGCCCGGGTAGACCACGTCCACGGTCAGGCCCAGGAAGTTGTACAGCTTGCCCATCAGCGCCGAGTCGCGCCGCGCCAGATAGTCATTGACGGTGACCACGTGCACGCCCTTGCCGGCCAGCGCATTGAGGTAGACCGGCAACGTGCCGACCAGGGTCTTGCCCTCGCCGGTGCGCATTTCGGCGATCCGGCCCTGATGCAGCACCATGCCACCGATCAGCTGCACGTCGTAGTGGCGCATGCCCAGCACGCGCTTGGCCGCCTCGCGGACCACGGCAAAGGCTTCCGGCAGCAGCTTGTCCAGCGACTCGCCCGCGGCAATGCGCTGCTTGAACTCGTCGGTCTTGCCACTCAGTTCATCGTCACTCAGCTTCTCGAACTCGGGCTCGAGCGCGTTGATGCGGTTGACACTCTTGGAAAGCTGGCGCAGGACGCGCTCGTTGCGGCTGCCAAACAGACTCGTCAGGACACGATTGAACATCGATCTTCCGGATTGGTTGAATGCCCGTCGCGCGCGGGCCAATCGGGCATCTTACTACATGCCGAAAGAGTGGCCCGCGAGCGGCCGGCTGGATAACTGCCACGGCCAGAAACCGGGCACCCCAGCGGCTCCGGATGGTGCCGGAGCCGACGGGATTCAAGGGCAAGGGCCGCCTTGATCAGCGACCGGCAGAGAGCTGGCTCAGCGATGACTGCGGACAAACGCCAGCGGATTGACCACCCGGCCGTTGTACCAGACCTCGAAATGCACGTGCGAGCCAGTCGAGCGACCGGTGGAACCCGCCTTGGCCAGAACGTCACCCACCTGGACATGCTGGCCGGGCCGCACCTCGAGCTTGCTGTTGTGCGCGTAACGGGTCATGTAGCCATTGCCGTGATCGACCTCGACCACATTGCCATAACCGCTGCGCATTCCGGCGAAAGTGACCATGCCCTCGGCCACCGCGTGCACCGAAGTGCCCAACGGCGTGGCGATGTCGAGGCCACTGTGGCGAGCGGAGTGACCGTCAAACGGATCGGCGCGCGAGCCGAAATACGAGGAAATGTAGCCGGGCACCGGCATCCCTGTCGGCTTGAGATTGGATTCGATCACCGCATCCAGCAACAAGCTTTGCAGAGCGGAAAGCTGTGCCTGCTGCGTGTCGAACTGACTGGCCAACTGGTCGATGCTCTTGTCCAGCGCCGGCGGCAGCGCGTAGGCCGCGCCACCGGCGTCCTCGACGCCGCCCACCGCCGGCTGTTCGTCGAAATCGAATTCGCTTTCGTCCAGCTTGCCCACCTCGGCCAGCCGTTGACCCAAAGCGTTCAACCGGGTCGACTGCGCCTGCAATTGCCCCAATTTCACCGCCAGCGCATCCATGCCACGCCGGGCATCCTGGCGCACTCCTGTCAACTCTGCGTCCTGCTGGCGCACCTGCTGCTGCAGATCACGGATCTCGGCCAGGGCGCGATCACGCGGACTGGCCACCAACAACGCCAGGGCCACTCCCATGCCCATGCAGGCCAGAACCACTGCCGCTGCCACGGAAACAAGCTTCCAGCGTACGCGCCGATCAACCAGATCAAGGGTTTTCGGCAATTTCCTGGCACGTGAAACAAGTATGATCTGCATGTCTTTACCAAAATCGAATGTCGGCACCATGCAACGCGCCGCACCCAACTCCCGCCGCAGCACCAACGGACCGAAGCCCCTGGCAGAATGCGGCTCCTTCGCCACGCTGGCCCGAAAGGCCGGCGAGCTCGAAGCGCTGGATCGCGCCTTGCGCCAGACGTTGCCATCGCCTTTGCGCGAGCAGGTGAGATTCGCCAACCTGCGCAATGGCCGCCTCGTCTTTCTGGCGTCTTCACCGGCCTGGGCATCGCGCCTGCGCTTGATGCAGACACAGATCCTTGCCTCCGCACGTGCCATCGGCACGCACGCCAGTTCAGTCACCGTGAAAGTGGCCCCCCAACCACCGGTTGCAAAAGCGCCGGATCGGTCGAAACCGCTTTCGCCCACCGCGGCCCGTCACCTGAAGGCAACCGCCGCGTCGTTCACTGACCCCGAATGGCGGGATCTGTTCCTTGAGCTGGCGTCCCTCGCCGAAACCTCTGATTCCCCCGTCGACGGGACTGACTGACTCCGCAGCTCCCGTACTGCCCGATGTCGGCAAGGGCGAAAAGCCCAACCTTGCGCCACCGGAAGTCGGTTTTATAGCACGCACGCGTGCCGCAGATCACCCCGAACGTCGCCGGAGCGTGAAGCACCCGCCTCGAAATACGTGATGTTCATCACAAAAAAAAGCCCCGTCTCGCGACGGGGCTTTTCGGGCGAGAGGCTGGAATGCCTTCTAGATCGCCTGAGCCGGATGCGCGTAGGAGATCGGCGACGTCGCCGGATCATCCTGGTAGCTGACCTCTTCCCACGCCTCGGGATCCGCCATCAGCGTACGCAGCAGCTTGTTGTTGAGCTCGTGGCCCGACTTGTGCGCGTGGTAGGCACCGATCAGGCTGTGACCGAGCAGATAGAGGTCACCGATCGCGTCGAGGATCTTGTGCTTCACGAACTCGTCCTCGTAGCGCAGGCCATCCTCATTCAGCACGCGGTAGTCGTCCAGCACCACGGCGTTGTCCATCGAGCCACCCAGCGCCAGGTTGTGCTCGCGCAGCATCTCGATGTCGCGCATGAAGCCGAAGGTACGGGCTCGGCTGACTTCCTTCACGAACGAAGTGGTGGAGAAGTCGATCTCGGCACGCGAGGTCCGCTTGGAGATGATCGGGTGATTGAAGTCGATCGAGAAACCGACCTTGAAGCCTTCGAACGGCTCGAAGCTGGCCCACTTGTCGCCTTCCTGCACCTTCACCGGGCGCTTGATCCGGATGAAGCGCTTGGCCACGCCCTGCTCTTCGATGCCTGCGGACTGCAGCAGGAAGACGAACGGGCCGGCGCTGCCGTCCATGATCGGCACTTCGGGAGCCGAAAGGTCCACATAGGCATTGTCGATGCCCAGTCCGGCCATCGCCGAGAGCAAATGCTCCACGGTGGCCACACGGACCTTACCGTTGACCAGAGTGGTCGACAGGCGGGTATCACCGACATTGTCCTGGCGGGCACGCAATTCCACCGGCGGATCGAGATCCGTGCGGCGAAACACGATGCCGGTGTTCGGTGCGGCAGGCCTCAGGGTCATGTAGACCTTGTCGCCCGTGTGCAGGCCGACGCCGGTCGCACGGATGATGTTCTTGAGCGTACGCTGCTTGATCATTGTTGTTGGTACCTGTGTAGGCAGCAGCCAATCAGTAGCGAATGCTAACACGGTTTTAACTTGGGATAACAGCAAACCGTACCGTACAGTCTGATTAAGCCTTCATGATTCTTTCATCCGTGAGCTCCATGGGTCTCCGGATACCCGGCCAACCCATCCATCCGATGCGTCGGCACCATGCCCCGCGCCCGGGACGGGAATCCGGCGCGGGGCACTGGATCGACCTTCGCGTTACCGCAACGGTCGATCGTGCGCCATCCCGGCGCACGGCCTCGGTCCTCCGGTATGGATGATTCCGCAGCGGACCACCCTGATACCGATTGACACTCGCCGGGACGGGAATCCGACCCGGCAGCGCGAAGCATGTCGGTCATGGACCGATCGAACGGCGATTCGTTCCATGTCCGCGCCATGACTTGCCACGTGACTAGTCAGCCTGGCGGCGCAGGAACGCCGGAATGTCCAGGTAGTCGAAGCCCTCGGCACCCTTCGCCGGAGCAGCCGGCTCGGCCCGGTTCTGGCTGGTGACGGTTGCCTCGGGCTGGGCATAGTCGACCACCTCATTGCCGGTGCCGGTGCGCAACACCACCGGGCGCGGGCGCATCTGCACCTGCTGCTGGGTTTCCACCATGCGGATCGGCGGCTGCTGGCGCGAGGCCATCGCCCGGTTCAGGCCAGTGGCAACCACGGTGACGCGCACGTCGTCCTTCAGCTCGGGATCAAGCGAGGTGCCCATCACCACCGTCGCGTCCTCGCTGGCGAAGTCGTGGATGATCCGGCCGATCTCGTCGAATTCACGCATGGTCAGGTTCGGACCGGCAGTGACGTTGACCAGGATGCCGCAGGCACCGTTGAGGTTGACGTCCTCCAGCAGCGGGTTCTTGATCGCCGCCTCGGCGGCCGCCTGGGCGCGGTCATCACCGCGGGCGGTGCCGGAGCCCATCATCGCCAGGCCCATTTCCGACATCACGGTACGCACGTCGGCGAAGTCGACGTTGATCAGGCCCGGGGCGGTGATCAGGTCGGCAATGCCCTGCACGGCGCCTTGCAGCACGTCGTTGGCGGCCTTGAACGCGTTGAGCAGGGTCACTTCACGGCCGAGCACGCTGAGCAGCTTCTCGTTCGGCACGGTGATCAGCGAGTCGACGTGCTGCTGCAGGTCCTCGATGCCCTTCAGCGCCACCTGCATGCGGCGACGGCCTTCGAACGGGAACGGCTTGGTCACCACGGCCACGGTCAGGATGCCTTTTTCCTTGGCCAGTTGCGCCACCACCGGCGCGGCGCCGGTGCCGGTGCCACCACCCATGCCGGCGGTGATGAACACCATGTCGGCGCCTTCCAGCATCGCCTCGATGCGCTCACGATCCTCCAGCGCGGCCTGACGACCCACTTCGGGGTTGGCGCCGGCACCGAGGCCCTTGGTCACGTTGGCACCGAGCTGCAGATGGGTGCGCTCACCGCAGTTGCCCATCGCCTGGGCATCGGTGTTGGCGACCACGAATTCCACGCCATCGATATTCGAGTTGAGCATGTGCGCCACGGCATTGCCGCCGCCGCCGCCGACGCCGATGACCTTGATCACCGCATTGGGTGCGAGTTTGTCGATCATTTCAAACATTTCCCGTCCTCCACAGAGTTGTTGTCGTTGTAACCGGAGCTCCGACTCCTGTCGTTGCCACGGTGGCGGGCGGCCTTCCTGCCACCCGAGGGTCATGCCTCCTGCACGACCCGGAAACTCAGAAATTCCGGTTGAGCCAGCCACGCACCTTGCTGACCAGCCCGCCGACGCTGCCACCGACTGGAGTGCCCACGCGTGTACCACCGGCGCGCGCACCGTGCAGAAGCAGGCCCACGCCGGCGGCGTGCAGCGGACTGGCCACCACCTCGCCCAGCCCGTCGATCTGCTGCGGCACGCCGATGCGCACCATCTTGTGGAAGATCTCCTCGGCCAGCTCCAGCGCGCCTTCCATCTTCGAGGCGCCACCGGTCAGCACCACGCCGGCGGCGACCAGACTGTCGTAGCCGGAACGGCGCAACTGGTCCTGCACCATCTCGAAGATTTCCTCGTAACGAGCCTGCACGCTCTGCGCCAGCGACTGCCGCGCCAAGCGCCGCGGCGGCCGGTCGCCGACGCTCGGCACCTGGATGGTTTCCTCGGCGTGGGCCAGCCCGGTCTGCGCGCAGGCGTACTTGATCTTGATCTCCTCGGCATGCGCGGTCGGCGTATGCACGCCGTAGGCAATGTCGTTGGTGACCTGATCGCCGCCGATCGGCAACGACACGGTGTGGCGGATCGAACCCTGGGTATAGATCGCCACATCGGTGGTGCCGGCGCCGATGTCGACCAGGCAGACGCCCAGCTCGCGCTCATCGTCCGTCAGCACCGAGCGGGCACTGGCCAGCGCCGAGGGCACCAGCTCATCCACTGCCAGCCCGCAGCGCTGGATGCACTTGGTGATGTTCTGCACCGCCGCCGCCGCGCCGGTGACCAGATGCACGTTGGCCTCCAGCCGCACGCCGCTCATGCCGACCGGCGAACGGATGCCGTCCTGGCCGTCGATGCGGTATTCCTGCGACTCCTTGTAGAGCACCTTGCGGTCGGCCGGGATCGCTACCGCGCTGGCCGCTTCCAGCACCTGGTCCAGGTCGCTGGCGGTGACCTCGCGATCACGGATCGCCGCGCTGCCGTGGGAGTTGCGCGTTTCCAGGTGGTTGCCGGAGATCGAGGCGTAGACCGAGCGGATGTCGCAGCCGGCCATCAGCTCGGCCTCTTCCACCGCGCGCTGGATCGAGTGCACGGTCGACTCGATGTCGACCACCGAACCGCGCTTCATGCCACGCGAGACGTGCGTGCCGATGCCGATCACGGTGACCGGCTCGCCGGGCTCGTACTCGCCGACGATCGCCACCACTTTCGAGGTGCCGATGTCGAGTCCGACCACCAGTTGCTTGTCATTGCGCGGCTTCATACGGAATTGCTCATGAGCGAGGCGAACCTCCATGGTTTGCGTCAACCGCCGACGGCCAGCGCACGGCGAATCCATTGGTGTAGCGAAGGTCGGCATGCACGAAGCCGCCGTCGTGGCCGGCCATCAGCGTCGGGTAGACATCAAGGAAGCGGCGCAACCGCCGGTCGGCCTGATCACGGTCACCGATCACGATCTGTGCGCCATTGGCCATGCTCAGGCTCCAACTGCCGCGCTCGGTCAGTGCCACGCCATCGACCTGCAGATGGGTACCGGCGAAGGCTTTGCGGGTCTCGGCGTAGAAGCTGACGACTTCGGCCAACCGTGCGTCCGGGCCACTGAGGCGAGGCAAACCGCCCGTATCCGCCGCATCGGGCGCATCGAACACCCGTCCCTGCCTGCTGATCAGGCGTTCGCCGTTCCAGCGCGCGAACGGCTGGCGCTCGTACACGCGCAATTGCAGCGTGTCGGGCCACCGCTTGCGCGCCTCCACCGACTCCACCCACGGCAGCGCCGCCACCGCCTGCTGCACGCCGTCCAGATCCAGCGCGAAGAAACCCTTGCCCAGCCGCGGCCGCACTGCCGCCTGGATGTCCTCGGCGCTGACGTGCCGGAACTCGGCCTGCACGGTCAGCTGGGTCACCGGCCACCGCCCGGACGCAAACCAGCCGCGCAGCACGCCGACCACCGGCAGTGCGACCAGCGCGATGGCAAGACACCAGGCAAGCAGGCGAACCGAGCTTTTCACGCAGCGCCTCCTTCGGAGTCGCGGGCATGGGCAGAGCCGGCTGTCGGCTTTGCCGATTCCCTCTGGAAGCTGGTTTCCAGCACGCGCCAGCACAGCTCCTGATAGTCGATGCCGGCCTGGGCAGCCGCCTTCGGCACCAGCGAGTGTGAGGTCATGCCCGGTGCGGTATTCACTTCCAGCAGCCAGTTGCGGCCGGCGCGATCGCGCATCACATCGACCCGGCCCCAGCCGGCGCAGCCGAGCGCGTCGAAGGCGCGCAGCGCCAGCGCACGCAGCTCCGACTCGGCCTCGCCCTCGAGCCCCGGGCACAGATACAAGGTGTCCTCGGCGATGTACTTGGCGTTGTAGTCGTAGAACTCGCCCTTGGGCACGATGTGGATGCTGGGCAGCACTTGGCGATCGAGGATCGCCACGGTCAGCTCGTCGCCCTCGATCAGGGTTTCCATCAGCAGGTCGCCCGGATACTTCGCCGCCAGTTCCACCGCCTGATCCAGCTGGGCGGCTTCGAACACGCGGGTCACGCCGACGCTGGAGCCTTCGCACGCGGGCTTCACGATCAGCGGAAAGCCGACCTTCGCCGCCGCCGCGCGCACCGCAGCGGCATCGGCGCCGCGCGGCAGCGCCACCCACACCGGCGTCGGCAGGCCCGACGATTGCCACACCAGCTTGGAACGCGTCTTGTCCATCGACAGCGCGGCACCGAGCACGCCCGAACCGGTGTATGGCACGCCCAGCGCGTCGAGTGCGCCCTGCAGCACGCCGTCCTCACCGCCGCCGTGCTGGCCGTGCAGGATGTTGAACACCCGTGCGAAGCCGCCGTCACGCACCGCCTGAAGCAACGCGGGAATGCCGTCGACCGGATGCGCATCAATGCCGCGGGCACGCAGTGCTTCCAGCACGTTGCGACCGGAATCCAGCGACACCTCGCGCTCGGCCGAACTGCCGCCCATCGCCACGGCGACACGGCCGAAGCCGACCGGATCGGTCACGCGCAGGTCTGCGAAAGTCTTCATCATTCGCCTCCCCGGCTCTTCAGCTGGCCAAGGCTGCCCAGCTCCACGGCGGTCGCACCGATGTCGCCGGCACCGAGCAGCAGCAGCAGGTCACCGTCGCGCAACAGCGCAGGCAGGCTGTCCTTCAGGTCACGCGGGTGATCGATGAAAACCGGATCGACCTTGCCGCGCGCGCGCACCGCACGAGCCAGCGCACGACCGTCGGCACCGGCGATCGGCGCCTCGCCGGCCGGATACACGTCGGTCAGCAACAGCACGTCGGCCTCGGCCAGCACGTTGGCGAAGTCGTCCAGCAGGTCACGGGTGCGGCTGTAGCGATGCGGCTGGAAGCCGACCACCAGGCGACGATCCGGCCAGCCGCCGCGGGCGGCGGCGAACACCGCCGCCAGCTCGCGCGGATGGTGGCCGTAGTCGTCGACCAGCAGCACGCTGCCCTGGTCCAGCGCGATCTCGCCGCGACGATGGAAGCGCCGGCCGACACCTTCGAAATTCTGCAGCGCGCGCGCCAGCGCGTCGGCCTCGACGCCCAGCTGCCAACCGATCGCGGCGGCGGCCAGCGCGTTGAGCACGTTGTGCCGGCCCGGCAGATTCAGCTTCACCGGCAGCGCGCCGGGGCGGCCCGGCAACACCAGGTCGAAGTGCATCTCGAAACCGTGCTGGCTCACGTTCAGCGCGCGCACGTCGGCACCGGCGCTGTCGATGCCGTAGGTCATCACGCGGCGGTTGGTATTCGCCGCCAATTCGGCCACCTCCGGATCATCCACGCACAACACCGCCAGGCCGTAGAACGGCAGGCGATGCAGGAAGTCGGCAAAGGCCTTCTTCACCTCGGCGAAATCGCCGTGGTAATTCTCCAGATGATCGGCATCGATGTTGGTCACCGCCGCCATCACCGGCGACAGCAGCAGGAACGAACCATCGGACTCATCGGCTTCGGCCACCAGGTACTGGCCGGTGCCCAGCCGTGCATTGGCGCCGGCCGCATTGAGCTGGCCACCGATCACGAAGGTCGGGTCATAACCGGCCTCGGCCAGCACGCTGGCGGTGAGGCTGGTGGTGGTGGTCTTGCCATGCGTGCCGGCGATGGCCACGCCACGGCGGAAACGCATCAGCTCGCCCAGCATCTCCGCGCGCGGAATCACCGGGATGCGCGCCGCGCGCGCCGCCACCAGCTCCGCGTTGTCGGCGTGGATCGCACTGGAGGTCACCACCACGTCGGCACCGTCAACATGCCCGGCGGCGTGGCCGACGTGGACGGTGATGCCCAGTTGCTGCAATCGCTGCGCGGTCGGCGAGCTGGCGCGGTCGGAGCCGGACACCACATAGCCCAGGTTGTGCAGCACCTCGGCGATGCCGCTCATGCCGACGCCGCCGATGCCGATGAAATGGACCCGGCGGAATGCGCTCATCGGGTCTTCGTGTGCAGCCAGCCGCTTCATGCACTCACCTCCAGACAGGCCGCGGCAATCGCCTGCGCGGCATCGGGCTTGGCCAACGTGCGCGCAGCCTGTGCCATTGCCAGCAGGGCCTGCCGGTCACCCAGCAGCGCGTCCAGCCGCTGCGCCAGAATCCGTACGTCCAGTTCGTTCTCCTGAATCAGTTGTGCCGCACCGGTGGCGACCAGCACCTCGGCGTTGCGGGTCTGGTGGTCATCCACCGCATGCGGGAACGGCACCAGCACGGCGCCCAGGCCGGCGGCGGCCAGTTCGGCCAGGGTCAGCGCACCAGCCCGGCAGACCGCCAGATCGGCCCAGCCATAGGTAGCGGCCATGTCATCGATGAAGGCCACCACGCGGGCCTCGACACCGGCTTGCGCGTAGGCCTCGCGCGCCTCGTCCAGCCCGCGCGTGCCGCACTGGTGCAGCACTTCCGGACGCCGTTCCGGCGGCAGTTGCGCCAGCGCCTGCGGCAGCGCCAGATTCAGCGCCCGCGCGCCCAGGCTGCCGCCCAGCACCAGCAGCCGCGAACGGCCTTCGCGCGCCACCATGCGCTGCGCCGGCGACGGCAGCGCGGCAATGCTTTCGCGCACCGGATTGCCGACCCATTCGGCCTGCGGCAAGGCATCGGCGAAACCCGCCAGCACGCGGCGGGCGAAACCGGCCAGCTTGCGATTGGTGAATCCGGCGACGCGATTCTGCTCGTGCACCAGCAGCGGGCAACGCAGCAGCCAGGCCGCCAGCCCGCCGGGGCCGGCGACATAGCCGCCCATCGACAACACGCTGCGCGGCTTCACCCGACGCAGCACGGCCAACGAGGCGAACAGCGCGCGCAGCACCATGAACGGCGCCAGCAGGCGGGTCTTCAGGCCCTTGCCACGCAAACCGCCGACCACCACGGCATGCAGCTCGATCCGCTGTTCCGGCACCACCCGCGTCTCCATGCCACCGGCCGCGCCCAGCCAGACCACCGGCACGCCTTGCGCCCGCAGGCACTCGGCCACCGCCAACCCAGGGAAGATATGCCCACCGGTACCGCCAGCCATGATCATGACCGGCCGGGAATCGGCATTCGGGATTCGGGATTCGGAAGAGCGACGCGCGCCAGCCGGCGCCGGGTCGGCACTGCGGGCATGCGCAGTCGCGGCCAGCCCGCGCGGACTGCCTTTGCGCATCCCGAATCCCGAATCCCGGCTCTCAACAGCCGAACGGCTGGTCATCCCGGCAAAAATCATGCTGCCTCCTGCACGCCAGGCACGGCGTTGGCATCGGCGGCAGCGACCGCGGCAGGCATGCGTGCAGCCATCATGCGGGCATTGCGGGCGCGGTTGATCTCGTAGGTGGCACGCAGCAGCACGCCGGCCATGGCGCAGGTCAGCACCATCGACGAACCGCCGTAGCTGATCAGCGGCAAGGTCAGGCCCTTGGTCGGCAAGGCGCCCAGGTTCACGCCCACCGAGACGAACGCCTGCATTGCCAGCATCAACGAGACGCCGAAAGCCACGTAGCCGGCGAAGTGCTGGTTCAGTTCCACGCCCTTCAGGCCCAGATACAGCCCGCGGCCGACTGCCAGCATGAACAGGCCGATCACCAGGATCACCCCGGCCAGACCCAGCTCCTCGCCGATCACCGCGAAGATGAAGTCGGTATGCGCCTCGGGCAGGTAGGACAGCTTGAGCACGCTGGAGCCCAGGCCCACGCCGGCCCATTCGCCACGACCGATCGCCATCAGCGACTGGGTCAGCTGGAAGCCGTCGTTGAACGGGTCCTTCCAGGGATCCATGAACGAGGTCAGCCGCTTCATGCGGTAGCTCTCGCCGGTGGCCGCGATGTAGAGCAGCGGCATCAGCGGCAATGCCATGCCAAACAGGAAGCGCGGCCGCGCACCGCCAAGCCAGATCATCGCGATGGTCACCGAGATCACCAGGGTGGCCGAACCGAAGTCCGGCTGCGCCAGCAGCAGCAGCACGATCAGGCCGGCCACCAGGATCGGCTTGACCAGACCCATCAAGCGGTTTTCCACGCTCTCGCGGTGGCGCACCAGATAGCTGGCCACGTAGATCACCAGGATCAGCTTCACCGCCTCGACCGGCTGGAAACTGGTCACCAGCAGGTTCAACCAGCGCCGGGCGCCATTGATGCGCATGCCGAAGTGCGGCACGAACACCGCCAGCAGCATCAGGAAAGCCAGCGCCAGCAACGGGAACGCGAACTTCTCCAGCAGCCGCAGCTCAACGCGCATCGCCACGCCCGCAGCGAACATGCCCAGCCCCAGAAAGAGCAGATGCCTCTTCAGGAAATAGAACGCACCGACATGCTGGCTGTCGGCCACCGCGATCGAGCTGGAGGTGACCATCACCACCCCGATGCTGGCCAGCCCGATCAGCGCCACCAGCAACCACGCATCGAAGCTCCCCCGCGCTCCGTTGCGGCGCCGTGCCTGGGAAGTTGCGTCAAACATCGGCGCCTCCCCTGGAGGCGCGGGAATGGGGAATGGGGAATGGGGAATGGCCAAGAGCGCACAGCCGCACGCTCTTCCCATTCCCCATTCCCGATTTCCTGTTCCCGGCTCTCATCATCAACGCACCTTCAACGTCGCCAGGCCGATCAGCACCAGCACCACCGAGATGATCCAGAAGCGCACGATCACGCGCGGCTCGGGCCAGCCCTTGAGCTCGAAGTGGTGGTGGATCGGGGCCATCCGGAACACGCGTTTTCCGGTCAGCTTGAAGCTGGCCACCTGGATCATCACCGAGGCGGTTTCCATCACGAACACGCCGCCCATCACCAGCAGCACGATTTCCTGGCGCACGATCACCGCCACGCAGCCCAGTGCCGCGCCCATCGCCAGTGCGCCGACGTCGCCCATGAAGACCTGCGCCGGATAGGTGTTGAACCACAGGAAGCCCAGCCCGGCGCCGGCCAGTGCGCCGGTGAAGATCGCCAGCTCGCCCGCACCGGGAATCGAGGGAATGCCGAGGTATTCGGAAAACACCTTGTTGCCGGCCAGGTAGGCGAACACGCCCAACGCACCGGAGACCAGCACGGTCGGCATGATCGCCAGGCCGTCCAGGCCGTCGGTGAGGTTCACCGCGTTGGAGAAGCCGACGATCATGAAATAGCCGATCACCACGAAGAACGCGCCCAGCGGCAGCGCCACCTGCTTGAACAGCGGCAGGTACAGCGCGGTCTCTGCCACCGGCACGCCCGAAGCGACAGTCGGTGCGGTGTGATAGAGAAACAACGCCGCGCCCAGGCCGAACACCGACTGCCAGAAATACTTCCAGCGGCTGGCCAGGCCGCGGCTGTCCTTCAGCACCAGCTTGCGGTAGTCGTCGTAGAAACCGATCGCGCCGAAGCTCAGCAGCACCGCCAGCACCACCCACACGTAGCGGTTGTGCAGGTCAGCCCACAGCAGGGTGGACACGGTCACCGAGAGCAGGATCATCACGCCGCCCATGGTCGGCGTGCCGGCCTTCACCAGATGCGTCTGCGGGCCGTCGCTGCGCACCACCTGGCCGGCCTTCAGCGCAGCCAGCCGATTGATCAGCCAGGGGCCGCACAGCAGCGACATCGCCAGCGCGGTCAGCGCGGCCATGATCGTGCGGAAGGTGATGTACTGGAACAGGTGCAGGGCGGTGAAATGCCGTGCCATCCAGTCGGCCAGCTCAAGCAGCATCGATGGGGTTCCTCTTGTCCCGTGGTTCGGCGAGCAGCGCCGCCGTCACCTGTTCCATGCCGGCCGAGCGCGAACCCTTGACCAGGCAGGTGACACCCGCGTGCAGCTGCGCCTGCAGCGCCGCGACCAGTGCCGTCTTGTCGTTGAAATGCGTGCCGCCGGCACCGAACGCCTCGACCGTGGCCACGCCCAGCGGGCCCACCGCGAACAGCTTCTCGATGCCGCTCTGTTTTGCGCACGTGCCGATGCCGGCGTGCAGGGCTCGCGCATCGGGACCCAGCTCGGCCATGTCGCCCAGTACCAGCCAACGCTCGCCATCGGCCAGGCGCAGGGTATCGATCGCTGCCGCCATCGAGCCGGGATTGGCGTTGTAGCTGTCGTCGATCACCGCCCAGCCACCGGCAGCCACTTCGCGGCGCAGACGACCGGAAACACCGGAGGCCTGCTGCAGCCCCGCCACGATGGTTGCCAGCGGCACTTCCAGCGCCAGGCCGACCGCCGCCGCCGCCAACGCGTTGGCGATGTTGTGCCGTCCCGGCAACGCCAGCACTACCTCGGCCTCGCCCTGCGGCGTGACCAGCACGAAGCGCGAACCATCCACGCGCTGCTCGAGGATCCGCGCGGTGACCTGCGCCGGCTGGTCCAGCCCGAAGCGCAACTGCTCACGGCTGCCGGCCAGCCCGCTGAAGAAACTGGCGAAGGCATCGTCCGCATTGATGATCGCGGTGCCGTCCACCGGCAGCGCCTGGTACAGCGCGCCCTTGGTTTCGGCCACGCCTTCGACGCTGCCCATCCGCTCCAGGTGTGCCGGGGCGATCAGCGTGATCACGCCGATGTCGGGGCGCGCGATGGCGGCCAGGTAGGCGATGTCGCCCGGCTTGCCGGCGCCCATCTCGAACACCGCGTACTCGGTGTCACGCGGCATCGCCAGCAGGCTCAGCGGCAGGCCCAGTTCGTTGTTGAAGTTGCCCGCGCTGACGTGGGTGCGCCCCTGCAACGACAGGATCGAGGCCACCAGCGTCTTCACCGTGGTCTTGCCGTTGGAGCCGGTGATGCCGACCACGCGCACCTTGCGCTGCGCGCGCAGCGCACTGGCCAGATCGCCCAGGGCCAGCTCGGCATCGTCCACCAGCACCTGCGGCAGGTCGCTGTCGACCTTGCGCGTGACCATCGCGCCCACGGCGCCGCGTGCGGCCGCTTCGGCCAGATGGTCATGGCCGTCGGTGCGCTCGCCCTTGATCGCCACGAACAGATCGCCCGGCTGCAGCTTGCGGGTATCGATCGCCACGCCGGTGACCTCGGCGTCGGCGCCGTACAGGCGGCCGCGGCTCCACATGGCGATGGCATTGAGCGACATCATGCGCGTCGCTCCGTGGCCCGTTGTTCCAGCGCCGCGCCGGCCACCGCCAGATCGTCGAACGGATGCTTGCCGGTCGGTCCGTCCTGATAGGTCTCGTGGCCTTTGCCAGCCACCAGCACCACGTCGCCGGCCTGTGCCAGCTGCAACGCCGCGGCGATCGCGGCAGCACGATCGCGCTCGACCGTCATCGCGCGTGCCTCGGTCATGCCGGCAACGATCTGCGCCACGATGGCGTCACCATCCTCGCCGCGCGGATTGTCGTCGGTGACGATGGCCACGTCGGCCAGCCGCGCGGCTATCGCACCCATCAACGGGCGCTTGCCGGCGTCGCGCTCGCCACCGCAGCCGAACACGCAGATCAACCGGCCGGCGCAGTGCGCACGCAGCGCGCTCAGCGCCTGCTCCAGCGCATCCGGGGTATGGGCGTAGTCGATCACCACCAGCGGCCTGCCCGCTTCGCCGCCGAGCCGGCTCATGCGGCCGTTGACCGGCTGCAGCCGGGCCAGCACATCCACGATGCTCGCGAACGATTCGCCCAGCGCGCCCAGGCAGGCCACCACCACCAGCAGGTTGCCGACATTGAAACGGCCCAGCAGCGCGCTGCGCACGGCATGCGAACCCCAAGGCGTGCGCAGGTGGAAAGCCAGGCCTTCGGAGGAGGTCACCACGCGCTCGGCGCTCACTTCCGCTTCGCCACCGGCCATGCCCAGGCGCAGGCGCTGCACACCCTCCGGCAAGCGTCCGGCCAGCTCCTGCCCGAACGCGTCGTCGATGTTGAGCACCGCAGCGCGCAGGCCGGGCCAGGCGAACAGTCGGGCCTTGGCCGCGCCGTACGCTTCCATGCTGCCGTGGTAATCAAGGTGATCGCGGGTCAGGTTGGTGAAGGCCGCCACCTCGAAATCCACCGCACCCACCCGACCCTGGTCGAGCGCATGCGAGGACACTTCCATTGCCACATGGCTGGCGCCGGCGTCGCGGAAACGGGCCAGCCGCGCGTGCACGCTGATCGCGTCCGGCGTGGTGCGCTCGCCATCGTCCAGCTGTCCATGCAGGCCTGCGCCGAGCGTGCCGATCGAGGCCGCGCGATGGCCCAGCAAGGTCAGCGCCTGCGCCAGCAGCTGCACGCAGGAGGTTTTGCCGTTGGTGCCGGTGACGCCGATCATGCGCATCGACTCGCTGGGGCGATCGAAGAAGCGCGCGGCGATCTCGCCGACCTGTTCGTGCAGCCCGTCGATCCACAACACCGGTACGTCCAGCGCCGGCACGTCGTCCGGTGCCGGCGCCTCGGCCAGCACCACGCGCGCACCGCGCTGCACCGCGCCAGCCGCGAAAGCGATGCCATGGGCCTGGGTGCCACGCAGCGCGACGAAGGCATCGCCACGGCGGATCTGGCGGGAATCCAGATTCAGGCCATCCACCACGATGCGCGCAAGCTCGGGTTGTGCCGCCAACGATGCGTCAGCGATACCCAGCAGCAGTTGATCGAGACGACCGGTGATCATGGCTCGTCTCCATCGATCGGCGCGTCGTCGATCGGCGCATCCACCGGCGGCTTGCTGCCGACCAGTCCGTCCACGTTCTGCAGCGGACCGCCCACGTACCAGCGGCCGATGTTGTCCGGCGGCACGTCGAGCAGGCGCAGCGCGCCTTCCAGCACGTGCGAGAACACCGGGCCGGAGACCGTGCCGCCGTAGTAGCTGCCCTTCTTCGGATTGTCGATCACCACCACCGCGACCAGCCGCGGGTTGGAGGCCGGCACCATGCCGGCAAAGGCCGAGGTGTAGTTGCTCTTGGCGTAACCGCCGACGCTGGCCTTGTGCGCGGTGCCGCTCTTGCCGGCCACCGCGTAGTTGGCGATGCGCGCCAGCGTGCCGGTGCTGCCCGGGCCGGTCACCGTCTCCATCATGCGCAACAGCTGGCTGGCGACTTCCGGCGAAACGATCTGCTTGGCGGCGCTGCCGTTGCCCTTGATGAAGCTGGGCTCATGCATCACGCCACCATCGGCGATGGTGGCGTAGGCATTGGCCAGCTGCAGCACGGTGACATTGAGGCCGTAGCCGTAACCGAGAATGGCCTTTTCCAGAGGCCTCCAGTTGCGCCCGATGCGCAGTGACCCCGGCGCCTCACCGGGAAAGCCGCTTTCGGTGCTCTCGCCGAAACCGAATGCACGATAGGTGTCGTACATCAGGTCGGTATCCAGCGTCATCGCGATTCGCGCGGCGCCGACGTTGCTCGACTTGGTGATCACCCCGGTCGGGGTCAGCAGGCCGTAGTTGTGGGTGTCGTGGATGTCGTGTCCCTGGAAGAACCAGTGACCGCCGGTGGTGTCGATGATCGGGCTGGTCGGCGTGTACTGCCCGCTGGACAGCGCTGCCGCCATCAGGATCGGCTTGACCGTGGAGCCGGGCTCCAGCACGTCGGTCATCGCGCGGTTGCGACGCTGCGACGGGCTGCTGCCACGCAACGCGTTCGGGTTGTAGGTCGGCAGGTTGACCATCGCCAGCACTTCGCTGGTCTTCGCGTCCAGCACCACGACCGAGCCGGAGTCGGCTTGCGACTTCTCCAGCGTGTTCTTCAGCTCGTTGTAGGCCAGGAACTGGATGCGCCGGTCGATGCTCAGGGTCAGGTTCTGGCCCGGCTTGGGCGCGCGCACCTGCTCCAGATCCTCGACCACGTGGCCCATGCGATCACGGATCACCCGCTTGGCACCCGGCTTGCCGGCCAGCCAGTCGTCGTAGGCCAGCTCCAGGCCTTCCTGGCCGTGGTCGTCGATGTTGGTGAAGCCCAGCACGTGCGCGGTCACTTCGCCCGACGGGTAGTAGCGCTTGAACTCGCGCTGGCCGTTGATGCCGGGAATGTCCAGGTCCAGCACTGCCTGCGCCGCCGCCGGCGCCATCTGCCGGCGCAGGTAGACGAACTCGCGATCGGCGCGCTGGGCCAGCTGCGCCTTCAGGTCGCCGGCATCCACGCCCAGCGCCTGCGCCAGCTGCGGGATGCGGTCGTCACTGTTGTTGAGCACTTCGGACGGGTTGGCCCAGATCGACATCATCGGCGTCGATACCGCCAACGGCTCGCCGTTGCGGTCGAAGATGGTGCCGCGCGACACCGGGATCGGCACTTCGCGCAGGAAGCGGGCATCACCCTGGCGCTGGTAGAACTCCTTGCGCACCACCTGCAGGTCGAACGCGCGCGCCACCAGGCCGGCCGATACCAGCGCGAGTACCGCCACCACCAGCGTCATGCGCCGGCGCGTACTGGGCTGCGCCAGGTTGCGCTTGGCGGAGGCGGCCGGCTTGCCGTGGTTGCGCCAGGCCATCAGCGCAGCAACCGGATGTCTTGCGGGCGCGGCGTGACCATGCCCAGTTTCTGCCGCGCCTCGTCGTCGATGCGACGTGGCTCGGCGTAGGTGGCCTGCTCCAGCTCGAGCTTGCCGTATTCGATGTTCAACTCGTCGCGCTGGTTCTGCAGCGCGGTCAAATTGACGAACAGGACGCGGCTTTCGTGGCGCGTCCACACCACGCCCAGGGCGCTGGCCAGCACCCCGAGCAGCAACACCAACAGGCACAGCACGCCGATCACCTTCATGCGTGACCTCCCGCCGGCAGCTTCTCGGCCACGCGCAGCACCGCCGAACGCGAACGCGGATTCACCGACAGCTCCGCCTCGGACGGAAACTGCGCCTTGCCGATCGCAGCCAGCTCGGCCGGAGCAGCCGGCACCGGCGGGCCACGACGACTGTTCTGCACGCGGCCGGAGTGGTCGCGGATGAACAGCTTCACCGCCCGATCTTCCAGCGAATGGAAGCTGATCACCGACAACCGGCCACCCGGACGCAGGCACGACAGCGCCGCGTCGAGCCCCTCGCGCAACGCATCAAGCTCACCATTCACGCGGATGCGCAGGGCCTGGAAACTGCGCGTGGCCGGATGCTTGCCCGGTTCGCGGCGACCGGCCACGCGCTCGATCAGCGCGGCCAGCTGGCCGGTGCGGGTGAATGGCGTGGCTTCACGATCGGCCACGATGGCGCGGGCGATGCGCCGGCTGTGGCGCTCCTCGCCGAAATGCCACAGCACGTCGGCGATCTCGCGCTCACTGGCCTCGGCCAGGAAATCCGCCGCGCTGTCGCCCTGGGTCGGATCCATGCGCATGTCCAGCGGCGCGTCGGCCATGAAACTGAAGCCGCGCGCGGCTTCATCCAGCTGCGGCGAGGACACGCCCAGATCCAGCAGCACGCCATCGAGCCCGGCCGCGGTTTCGTCCCACTCGGCCAGGCTGGAGAAATTCGCATGGCGGATCGACACCCGCGGGTCACCGGCAAACTCGGCCTGCGCCGCCGCGATCGCGACCGGGTCACGATCCATCAGCAGCAACCGTCCTTGCGGTCCCAGGCGCGACAGAACGGCGCGGGCGTGACCGCCGCGACCAAACGTTCCATCCAGATAGCGCCCGTCGGCCTGCACGGACAGACCCTCCACCGCTTCGCCCAGCATCACCGGGATATGCTGCAATTGCACTTCAGCCGCACTCCCGTCCGTACCCTGTGATGGTTACGCTGCAGCGGGCACACCCTTACAGGTGCAGCCCCGCCATTTCGTCAGTGATTTCGTCTTCGCCGATGCTCCGGCGGATCTTGGCCAGGTGGGCCTGTTCGCTCCACAGCTCGAACTTGTTGCCCATGCCCAGCAGTACCGCCTTTTTCTCGATGCCGGCCGCTGCACGCTGACTGGCCGGCAGCAGAACACGTGCCGCCCCGTCCGGTTCGACCACCGCGGCCGCACCCACCAGCTTCATCTGCATGTCGCGATGCGCCGCCTTGACCTTCGGCAGCGCATTCACGCCGTCACGAACCTTTTCCCACTCGTCGTGCGGAAACAGCCACAGGCAGCCGGCCTCGAACGGGTTGTAGGTGATGACCAGGCGATTGCCACACTTGTCCGCCACCTGTTCCCGATATGCCATCGGGATGGCCAGGCGGCCCTTGTCGTCGACAGTGATGGCGGTTTCGCCTTGAAACACCGAGAAACTCCACTAAAACCCACGATTCCACACCGGAACCCACGATAGTCTCGCCCCATGAGACTGTCAAGGGATTTTTGCTTGTGAATCAAGGAGTAAAGGCGGAATGCTGACCAAATGTGCAGCATATTCTCAGGAATACCAGCAAGGTGTTTGAAAGCTGGGAATTTTTCCCTGCGTCACCACCTTCAAATCTGATCATGGCCACGCCATTTCGAAGCCTGGAATGGCCAGTTCGATGAATTGCCGTTCACACACGGCCGGCCGGGCGGGAAATCCCGCGCCGGCCGGTCGCAATGACGAAAAAGGTGGAGTCGGCCTGTAAGCCGGGTTCTGTACGTCTTGCGACGCGACAGTCATTCCTCTCGGCCAGACGTCACCGCCTGGCTCCAGCAACCTACCCGGGAACAACGCGGGCCGCGTTATCGTTCCCCTATTTGGTCTTGCTCCGAGTGGGGTTTACCGTGCCGTACGACGTTGGCCCCGTACGCGGTGCGCTCTTACCGCACCCTTTCACCCTTGCCTGTGCCCTCGCGGGCCATCGGCGGTCTGCTCTCTGCTGCACTGGCCGTCAGCTCACGCTGCCCAGGAGTTGCCTGGCACTCTGCCCTGTGGAGCCCGGACTTTCCTCGATGCGCTTGCGCGCGACGCGACTGTCCGGCCGACTCCGGGGGCCATTGTAATGGCCGGGAATAGGGAATGGGGAGTAGGGAATGGGAAAAAGCAGGAGCCCGCACGCAGCGCCCCCTATTCCCCATTCCCTGCTCCCTATTCCCGCTCCTGGTACAGGAGCTTCCTCGGGGCGCCGCTGACCGCGGCGGCAAGCTTGGCCGCCTTGGCGGGGGGCAGTTCGTCGCGCAGGATGGCGAAGATGCGCCGGCCTTCGGCCAGCTTCGCGTCGGCTTCCTCGCCGCGGCCGGCGACCAGGATCACGCATTCGCCGCGCTGCTGGTCGGGGTCGGCGGCAACCCGGGCGGCCAGCTCGGCCAGCGGTTCGCCCAGCACGGTCTCGAACATCTTGGTCAGCTCGCGCGCCAGCACCGCCTCGCGCTCGGCGCCGAACGCCTCGCGCATGTCGGCCAGGCTCTCGGCCACGCGGTGCGAGGACTCATAGAAGATCAGGGTGCGCGGTTCGCCCGCCAGCTCCTGCAGGCGACTGCGCCGGGCGGCGGCTTTCGGCGGCAGGAAACCCTCGAACACGAAGCGGTCGCTGGGCAGGCCGGCCACCGACAGCGCCGCGATCGCCGCGCACGCGCCCGGCACCGGGATGCAGCGGATGCCGGCCGCCCGCGCCGCCCGCACCAGCCGGAAACCCGGATCACTGATCAGCGGCGTGCCCGCATCGGAGATCAGCGCCACCGATTCCCCCGCGGCCATTCGCCGCACGATCGCGTCGACCGCGTCGCGCTCGTTGTGGTCATGCAACGCGATCAGTGGCGTGCCGATGTTGTGGTGAAGCAGCAGGGGACGGCTGTGCCGGGTGTCCTCGGCGGCGATCACCGCCACCGTGCGCAGGGTTTCGATCGCGCGTGCGGAAAGGTCGTCACGATGACCGATCGGGGTGGCCACCACCCACAGGCAGCCGGGGCTTACGGATGACATCTGCAAAACTCCTTCGCCGTGAGCCGGCAAGTCGATCGGCTATGATCGCGCATTGACGCCCAAGACGAACAAGGTAATGCCCATGCGCCTCTCGCGTACCATCGCGACCGCACTGGTTCTTTCGCTGGCACTGGCCGCCTGCGTGCCGGGCAACGTGCAGCGCTCGCCCGATGAAATCGCCGCCATGCAGCAGGCGCAGAACCTCGCCAAGCAAGGTCAGTTCGATCAGGCCGCGCAAGCCTGGATGGCCCTGGCCGGGCAATCCCGCAACCATGCCGACAGCTATCGCCTGATGGCCGCCGAAGCTTGGCGCGAGGAGGGTCAGCTGCAGCGCGCCGCGCCGGTGCTGCCGACGATCCGCCGCCAGCGGCTGAACGGCGACGAGCCGGTGCGCCTCGACCTGCTGCAGGCGGAGCTGGCGCTTGACCAGCACGACGCCGCCATGGCGCTGCACCTGACCTCCCAGCCCAACGTGACGGTGCCGGCCACGCTGCAATTGCGCCTGCTGGAGCTGCGCGCCCGCGCCATGCTGGCCGGCGGCGACATCTGGGGTGCCGCACGCACCCGCGTGCAGATGGACGATGACCTGAGCGGGCTGGACCAGAGCCAGAACCGCCAACAGGTGCTCGACCTGCTCGGCAAGCTGGGCGTCGGTCAGCTGAAGCAGCGCGCCGACGCGATGACGGCCGCTGACCGCATGCTGCCCTGGGTCAACGAAGCACTCAGTCAGCTCGGCGTCGCCGTGGCTCAGGCCACACCCGAATTGCAGCAACCTGTCGGCACCCTGCTGCCCGACGCCGATGCCAACGTGCGCGAAGGCTACAAGGTACCCGCCAAGATCGCCCTGCTGCTGCCCGAGGGCGGTGGTTACGCCACTGCCAGCAGCTCGATCCGCGAAGGCTTTCTCGCCGCCTATCTCGATGCCGCGCGCAACCACGCGCCGCGACCGGCGATACGCATCTACGACAGCACCGGCACCGGCGAAGGTGCGGTCAAGGCCTATCAACAGGCAGTCAACGACGGCGCCGGCCTGGTGATCGGACCACTCACCCGCAGCGAGGTTGCCACGGTATTCGACCAGCCGCAGCTGCCGGTGCCGCTGCTGGCATTGAACCATCCCGACGACCGTCAGCTGCCTGGTGGCAATACCAGCGAATTCGGCCTGCTGCCCGAGGCTGAAGGCTCCCAGGCCGCCGACCACATGGCCGACCGTGGCGTGCAACAGGTCTACGTGCTGATCTCCACCGACGATTTCGCCCAGCGCGCCGCCAATGCCTTCAAGGCCGAGCTGGAAGCGCGCGGCGGCAAGGTCGCCGGCAGCCTGACCCTGCCCCCCGGCGTCTCAAGCTACGCCGACGCCATCACCGGCATGCGCATGCCCTCATCGAACGCCAGCACCAGCGACGAAGGCGCGATCGGCGGTGACACCGGCATCTTCATCAGCATGCGGCCGGCCCAGGCCCGCCTGCTTCTGCCGCAACTGCGCATCGCCCGCATCATGCTGCCGGTATTCGCCACCTCGCATGTCTACGCAGGCACCGACGACGCCGCCAGCAACCGCGATCTCGACGGCGTGGAGTTCTGCGATTCGCCCTGGCTGTTCGACGCCCAACCCGGCTTGCCCGACCGCGACGACATCGCAGCACGACTGTCTGCCGCCCGAGGTGCCGCCGCACGACTGTTCGCCTTCGGCATGGATGCATGGAACCTGGCGCCCTACATCGACTGGCTGCGCGCCCATCCCGGAAGCTACCTGCCCGGCGCCACCGGCCAGCTCACCGCCGACCAGTTCGGCCGTGTGCGCCGCGTACTGATCTGGGCCCGTTTCCAGAATGGCCTGGCCCGCCCGCTGGCCGGTGGGCTGCAGCTGGACGACATGCCGCCGCAGGCGCCCGACTCCGGCGTCGAGCCGGCCAGCCTGCCGCCAGCCAACGACACCGACCAGCCGCACTGATGCGCGCGTCCGGCAACGTCTTCGAGCAGCGTGCCCAGGCCGAGCTCGAACGTGCCGGACTCACTCTGCTGTCACGCAACTACACCACCCGCCACGGCGAGCTGGATCTGGTGATGCGCGACGGCGACACCATCGCCTTCATCGAAGTGCGCTATCGCAAAAGCGCCAGCCACGGCGACGCCGCCACCAGCGTCACCGCCAGCAAGCAGGCACGCCTGATCCTCGCCGCCCGCCATTGGCTGCTCGCCCACCCGCGACACGCCCACCGGCCATGTCGCTTCGACGTGGTCGCCTATGACGGCCCCGCCGATGCGCCGAGACGGCGGTGGCTGCGCGGAGCATTCGAGGCGGGGTGAACAGACCCACGCGCAACATCGCTCGTCGCCGCAAGCCAGCACCTGCCAACGCCCCATGCAGATGCGGCAAACGGGCTGCCGTCCCAGCACGCGCTTCCACCTACGCGTAGGAAAACGCCCCGCCTCCGTTGCAACGAACCGAACTGCCAAGCCAGTCACGGATTCGATACCAGCGGCACGCTAATTCACTGGACCACCTGTCCGCCAAGCCGCGCTCACTCCAGCACGCCACCCGCACGGACAAGGCATTCCTTTTCCGTTCCGCCACGACCTTTTCGCCACCTGACGGCGAGACACCACTCGCAAGCCGGGGGAAGTCATGGACACGGTCCATTCCAAGAGCCTGCTGATCTACCGCGAAATCAAGCACTCCTTGCGCCACGGACATTACGTCCCCGGGCAACGGATCGAACCGGCCACGCTGGCCACTGAATTCCACAGCAGCCACACTCCGGTCCGCTTTGCCCTGTACCGGTTGGTGGGCGAAGCCCTGATCATCGACCACGCCCGCGACGGGTTGCACGTTCCCTTGCCCAATGAAACCGCCCTGCGCAACTTCTACGACTGGATGGAGCGCCTGCTGCTGATCGCCTGCGACGGCCCCGCATCTCACAGGGTCGCCGACACCGCCTCCCGCCTCGCCACCACCCATGACGACCTGGCGAAATCGACCTGGCACCTGTTCGATGCCATCGCCCACGCCAGCGGCGACAGCTTCCTGCACCACACCGTGAAACGATTGAACGACCGCCTGGCACCGATCCGGCACGCCGAACAGGACCTGTTCGGCTTCGGTCACGACGAGCTGCCGAAGCTGACCCGGCTATGGCTGACGCACGATCTGGCAAGCCTGAAGCCGGCCCTGCATGCCTATCACCAGCGCCGCCGTGAACTCGTCCCCATCATCGTGGCCCTGCTGGACGACCACGCCCGTTGAGAAAGCTCGCTGCCCCGCAACAAAAAATCGCCCGAAAAGCGTGAGCAAAATCACGCGGACAAATAATCATCAGATAATCAAACAATGATTATTTGATAACTAAAAATCCCGTCTCCCAGGATGACCACGTCATGGATCCGCCATGACGCAACCGAGGAGAACGAGATGAACACGAACGAAAACGATCGCAACGAGGCGCTGGACGACGTCATCGAGCTGGGCGTTGCCAGCGTGGAGACCAAGGGCACCATCCTGCCCGGCGACGAGATGTTCGGACGCGTGGCCGGGGTTGGCATCTCCGAATGACAGAGGGCGAGGCGCACCGCAAGGTGCGCCTCGCATTTGGATCTGGAGACCCCTGATGATCTGCCATCGCCTACGAGACGACCTGTCGTTCTGCCGCATTGACGGGCACGTCATCTTTCTTGATCTGGGAAACGATCGATATTTCCATCTTTCACCCACGATGGAGCAGTTGTTCGTCCGCTATGTGGATGGCAGCGCAGTGTCCGAAGAAAACATCAAGACGCTGATTCGAAGCGGCATTCTCAATGGCACCCCGACGCCCCCGGCAATCGAGCCCCGCGCTGAGGAGGCCGCATTCCGCAGCGTGCTTGAGCTACCAGACATCCGAGCAACCTGTCGCCTTGCGATGGTCATGGAAGTACTCGCGATCGTTTGCTCAACGCAAAGGCGATTGAAGGCACGAAGGCTGAAATCGATCCTGGATGACCTCGACGGGTCTCGTCGCGAACGCGGCACTCGGGGAATGGACGTGGACGAACCACGTCTTCTGCGCGAGACGATGGGCTTTCACAAAGCTCGGAAAATCGTCCCCTTGGCCACCTGTTGTCTGCTCGACTCACTTTCGCTGGGCACGTTCCTTGCGCGCCGCCATCATCGCACCAGCCTTTTTTTCGGCGTCACCAATGAACCCTTTTCAGCGCACTGCTGGCTGCAATCGGGCGACACCGTCCTCAATGACACTGTCGGAAATACGCGCACCTACACCGTCATCAAGGTGATCTGATGAATTCTTCATACTTCCTGCTGGTGGATCGGAAGACCGCCCGATCGCCACTTGATCATGCACACGTGCACTCCGAACTCGAATCCGCTGGCCTGCCGCTGCGAGTGAAGCTCGAGGCGGTTTCAGTCTTCGTGACCGCATCGACGCCGGTCATCCTGCTTCCCGGCGGCGGGGTGATCCTGGGCGAGCTGTATTCCAATGATGGCCGGTCCGTTCGGGATGACCGTCGACTTGCCCAATTGCCTGCTCACCAGCCGGTTTCCCGCCACATCCTGGACAACTACTGGGGCGACTATGTCCTCTTGCAGTGCGGGAAAGGTGACCACGCCCGGATCAGCGTGATGCGCAGCCCGTCCCATGCATGCGCCCTGCAATGCCTGTACTCGCTGCACGAGGGTCGTGGTTTCGTGACATCGGACATCACCTTGGCCACGCGTACTGGCCTGCATCGCCCACGCGTCGACTTCGACTATCTTGCTCATCGTCTGGTCTATCCCGAACTGAAAACGAGTCGTACCGGCCAATCGGGAATTGCCGAATTGCTCCCCGGCTCCACGATTCATCTGCGCGACGGGGATCTATCCATGAGCCAGGACTGGAGCCCCTGGAACTTTGTCGGCAGGCAGGCGCGATATGCCGATATCAGCGAAGCAGCCCCGATGATCCGCCGAGCCATCGAAAGGGTGGTTCGCACGTGGGCCGAGCTGGATCAATCCGTTCTTCTGGAACTGTCCGGTGGCCTGGACTCCTCCATCGTAGGCGCCTGCCTGAAGGAATCCTCTGCCAAAGTCTCATGCAACACGCTGACGGCCCCCGTACCCGGTGCCGATGAACAGGATTACGCCCGCCCTGTCTCGGACATGCTCCATGCCGAGCTGTCCGTGTACGAGCTGGCCTTCGACGATGCGCCGCTGGAGTTTCCGCTTTCCGAAAAACTCGTCACGCCCGTGGTCGGCCCACTTCAATACGCCGTCAACGACATCATGGAGCAAGCCGCCGACAGGACCGGCGCAAACAGCTACTTCTCCGGCGCAGGCGGTGACACGGTTTTCTGCTATCTCACCAATGCGACGCCCGCCGTTGACGCTTTTCGCGAAGCAGGATTTCGGGCCGGGGTCGAAACCATTGGCGACCTGTCGATGTTCCATCAATGCACCTACTGGAAGGCATGTCACCTCACCCTGCGCAGGCTGTTTGAAGCGAATCGTCGCCAGTACGGCTTCGACCATTCGTTCCTGCCCGCCGGCATGCCACTTCCGCAGCCCGAACCGCCCCCTTGGTCATCACCCCCAAGGGCACTTCCCGGTGACAGGCAGCGCATGTTCGAACTGGGTGCCACGCAATTCTTTCACGACAGCTGCCCTCGCGGCCTCGCTCGTCCCATGCGGATGCCATTGCTGTCCCAACCCGTCATGGAAGCATGCTTGAGAGCTCCCAGCTGGATGTGGTTTTCAGGTGGACAGAATCGTTCCGTTGCCAGGCGCGCCTTCTCGGACGTGCTTCCATCACGGATACTGAACCGCAAGAGCAAGGGCACCTTCACTGCCTACCTCGGCGCTCTCTACCGCAGAAGAATCAGCCAGATGATCCACTTCCTTGTCGAAGGAGAGTTGCAGTCCCGTGGTCTCGTGGATGCAGACATCCTGCGGCAGTTCACGAGCAGGGAGCTGCCGAGGAATGGCGACGCCGTCATGCGGATATTCCAGTTGTGCACCCTTGAAAACTGGCTCCGCCATCAATCGTGAGTTGCGTTCACTTCCCTGAAACATCGTCAAGGCTTTTCCTCATCAGGCGCCAACGCGCATATTGCTCCGCCTTGCCGGGAAGGCCGTCCTCCTGGTCCTGCAGCCAGAAGCGGAACCAGTCCAGATTGCGCTCGTAAACGGCCAGCTTGTGCCGTGGCTGGAATTTCTGATGGCGTTCGTTCGGAAACACGAAAGCGTCGGCCTTGTGGCGCCGGATCAACGGCAAGGCGTAGTCGAACGAGGAGCGGTACTCCTGCTCCGACATCTGCATCAGCAATGGCGCTCGCACCCGCCCGGGGTCGTAGGCCGGCGATATCTGCCTCCAGCGCTGCAGCGATGATTCCGGAGAACCGAGCTGCCAGTAGTGCTTCAATCGCGAAGAGTACGTATCGCCCCACAGACTGAACAGCAGTCTCGCCATCGGGGACACCACCGGGGTGCTTATCGAAACCGCCCGTGGCACCCGCGAATTCATTGCTGTCCACATGGAAACCTCGGCACCAAAGCTCAGCCCGCCCATTCCCACTCGCTCCCGATCGACGGTTCCACGCGCCGCCAGCAGGTCAACCGCGCTCTCGACCGCTTCGCGCCCTCGCTCGTAACGCGTGATCGCATCCGTCTCGAGCGGCGCGGCGTTGATGCACAAGGCGGCGATACCGTGCTCCGCCAGAACGGCCAGCGGCCATTCATCGCCCATGCCTCCACGAAGAAAACCCGAACACCGGTAATAGCTGATGAAAAGCGGCGACGGCTTGCTGCCACCTCCTTTCGCCGGATAGAACTTGCCGGTGAAGTGCGTTCCCTGCTTGCTCGTCCAATCGATCGGAGCCACCGCGGCCGAAGCCTCCATGTCGCGCGCCAAGCTGGCATTGGGATCGAAGAGAAGGCATTCTTCCCCGCTTTCCAGATCGACCCGCTCCAGCTTGGGTGGGCGACCGGCATCGGCCAGCACGCACACCAGTGCATCATGCGCGACACCGCAGGACCCCGGCGTCCAGCGTCCGCCTCCGCCGACCTGCCCCTCGTAGCGAAAGACCGGATCCACCGATCCATCCACGACGTTCCAGCGAAAAATTTCCTGTCCGTTGTTCGGAAGCGCCACGCTGAACACGACCTCGTCGCTTCCGGGCCTCCACACGATGTCCGTGATCGCCTTGTGGGTGCACCGTTCGGACCGACATGTCACGGCTCGCCCGCCCTTCGCACCCGGCAACACCGCCAGCTCGACTTCGCGTGCTTCGGTCGATGCACTGACTTTCCCGCTAGGAAGCAACAGCGCCACCCTTCCACTGGCGCCTTCTTCCGAAAGCGCCAAGGCTTCCCTGAAGCCGGAAGGGAGGGCCGCTGGACTGAGCGGGGCCTTCACCGCCTCGTTCGGCGGAAGATCGCTTGCGGCACCTGTCGCCAGATCCACGACCTTCCATGTCTTGGCGGCTTGCGACAGCAGCGGAAAGCGCTCCAGCTCGTTGTCGACAAGTCGCTCCGTGGTCAGGCGGCCATGCTGATATCCCGAGCGAAACAGACTGTCGCCCAGTGGCACCGTACGATCGATGTGTATTCCCTGGTCGTACTCGGCCAGTTCCGCATCCATGATGGCTTCGCGCGCCTGGCCAACGCGGTACTCCAGGACGGATCCATCGGCGTTCAGGGAAAACGCCTCGACATCCCCGGCGTCATGCGTGACAGGTCCGGTGAAGGAGCCATCGATGGCCGCACGCCATACAGCGACGCGGCCATCGAAAACCGCACGATAGAAGATCCACCGCCCATCAGGAGACCACGTTGCCGCCTCGGGCACGGTCAGCCCGCCGGTGTCACGCAACGGCTCGCCGGCTTCTCCAAGACGCCGGGGTGGCGCGCTTCCATCGACCGGCTGCACGTACCACGCCGTGTCATAGGCATTCCGCTCCAATGACGCCTGTTCGGTGCGGAACGCGACGAGGTCACCCCCCGGCGAAACCGAGAGCCCGCCGAAATCGACCACCTCCACCAACTGGCGGAGCGAGACGCCGGAAATCGGCCCGGAAGCTTCCGCTTGTGGCGAATGAAAAACGCAGCCGCACGACACCATCCATCCGGCCAATTGCACGGACCTTGCCAACATTGATCGCAACATGACCACCTCGTTGTACACGATGCACCCCGATCAGACGCGCAGCGGCAGTGCGCTCCACCTTGCTGATCGCAACTCACGAAAAGCCGGATCGTCACCAATGCTTGGAAACGGAAAGACTCACGAATCGGCCGATGGCCGAGTAGTTGGTGGAGTCGTAAGGCGGGGCATCCGCCGTGCCGGGCACGTAGAGAGGAGGGTGCCGGTCGAAAAGGTTCTGTGCGGAAAGCGCCAGTTCCACCCCCGACATGGCACCAGCCTTCGCCTCGATGGCGTAGCGAAGCGTGGCGTCGAACGTATCGAACGAGCCTGTCCCGTGACCCCTGACGGTATCCGTGACAGCACCGACATGGTTCAGGAAGGTGGAGGCCATCCATCCTCCGCGACTCCATGCCATGCCGGCGCGTGCCCTGAACTTCGCCGGGTTGAAGAGGGTTCCGGAGATGGCGAATGCATCCTGTCCAACACCGCCTTGCTGCTTGCTGTCCAGCCAGGTGGCCGAACCCTGCAGCACCCATGTACCGGCATCGGTATCGAGTTGATACCGGGATGAGAGATCAAAACCCCTGACATGTTGACGGGAGACATTGACGTACTGGCCATAAATGATCGCCACCACGTCCTCGGGGTCATACGGCCTGCCGGTGAAGTTGTAGAAGGCATTCGAAGCGTCGAGGACCCCGCTCATCGCCTGTGCGGATGGCGCGCGGATGATGAACTGGTCGTACTCGGGCCTGGCCAATGCATGGGCGTAATCGGTAATGGGCTGGATCACCCGATCCCGGTAATCGATGTTGAACCAGGTCAGCTCCGTCTGGAATCCTGGCAAGGCTTGCGGATGGAACACCGAGGTCAGTGCCCAGGTGGTCGCCCGCTCCGGGGCAAGGTCCGGATTGCCGCCATTCAACGACAACACCGTTGCATTGGCATCATGCCCGGTCCAGCCATAGAAGCTCGCCGGATCCAGCCCCGCATTCCGTGTCTGGTACAGCTGGAACAGGGTCGGCGCCTTGAACGACTTGCCCCAGGATGCCTTGAAGGTGAAATCGTCATCGGGGGCGTATATCAGACCGAACTTGGGCGTCGCGACGCGCCCGAAACTGTCGTGATCCTCTCCCCGCAAGGCCGCGGTCAGGTCGAGACGGCGAACGCCAGCCATGCCTTGCTCTTTCCCGACCAGCGGGACGCTCAATTCAGCATAGGCAAATCGGCTGCTTTCATCGCCATCGGCATACTTCGTGCCCGCCAGGTAATCGGTCTGCACGAAACCTCCCCGCCTGCCACCTGCACCCACCGCAAGGCGCACATCTCCGCCAGGCAACGAAAACAGTGAGCCTTCGGCTTCGATCTCGTAGGACGATGCGTCATTGCACGAGCATGAATGGAACACCGTCGTGGGCACGCCCGTCGCCAGCATCACCGCCGCCTGCTTCTGCAGGCTTCGATCCTTGCTCCAGCTTCCATTGATCGAGAGAACCCAGTCCGCCGGCAGATAGAAACGAAGCGAAGGGGAAACCATCGACGTGGCGCTGCTCGCCGCTATGCGGTAGTAGAACGGCGCCAACCCGGTATTGTGCGGAAAGGTTTCCTGCCGCCTAAGCGTCCGCAAGGCGTCCAGCTGAAACTCGACGACGTCGCCAAGAGACTGGTGCAGGCTGACCAGGCCACTGCGAAGACGGCTTCCCGGATAGAGCGTGGTGGGGTCGAACATGTAATCCGAGTAATCACGCTGGCGTGCAAGAACCGGATCAATCGACGTGCTCTGATAGGTCGCGATCAAGCCACCGCTGCCCCAGGCCGTACCCGCCGTCACGTTGCGCTCCCAGGTGCCCAGCCCTCCCTCGGTCGCCGCGCCGTAGCGAGCGCCGACCGTCACGCCATCGTAGTCGCGCCTGAGGATGACATTGCCGACCCCGCCCACGGCATCGGAGCCATAGATCGCCGAAGCGCCATCGGGAACGATCTCGACGCGATCGACGGCTTCGACCGGAATGGCACTGATATCGACCGCCTGCGCGAAACCGCTGTAGGCGAGTCGCCGGCCATTGAGCAGCGTCAAGGTGGCATCCGGCCCCAGTCCTCGCAGGTTGAGTGCCGATGCACCTGCTGAATTCTGGTTCGCGATGCCGCCTGAGCCCAACGTCGCGCCGACCACCACACCCGGATTCTGCCCGCCACCGAAATTCTGCGGCACGCTGCGAATCACCTCGCCGAGATCGCTGAAGCCCTCTTCGCGGATCTGCTCGCTGCCGATCGTGATCACCGGCGACGGTGTCGTACCACCACGAATGCGCGTGCCGGTGACGGTCATGACCTGCAGTTCGGTGACTGCCTTCGACGGATCGGTTGCGGCGTCCTTGTCCGAGACCCTTTCGCCATCGCGAACCGTGGACACCCCATCCTGCCCGCCCGCCTCCTGCGTGCGTTCCTGCGCCATCGCCCACTCCTCTGCCCCGCTGGCGACGACGAACAAGGCGAGGCAAATGGCATTGCGTAACGTTCTGGTCTTCATGCGGCGTCCTGTGCTTTTCCGGTTGGGCCCGGCTCGCGTGCAGCAAACGCTGCGACGAAACGGGCGGATCGTTCGATCGGTCGGTACGGCTTCGGTACGGCGGTCAGGCCTGGGCGGGAGGCGCGATGTCACCTTGCGGTGCATCTGCCGTGGCGCTCCCGTCGGCGGGATCGATGGGATCCCGTGATTGGTCCGGCTTCGCGGGGACGTGCGAGCACGCCAGCCGCATCCGGGCGACTGCTTGATCGGTGTCTTGTCTTCCGCGCATCGTGCTTTGCGGCTCGCGATCGGAGCCGCCGCGGCGACGCACCCCTTCGCGTCGATCCGCATTCCGCTCTGGCGATGAGTGCAACCACGCCGGCTTCAATCCGGGCGGTTGTCACGCCAGAGTTGAAAAATACCAATCATCAATTGCATTTGCAACTCATATTTGCCAATGGTCACTGGCGGGATTGCAAGAATGGACGCGGGTCTCGCCACCACCCGGTCCGCATGCGTCATTCATCGCCCTATACCGACTTCGCCGATCGTCTGCAGCAGGCCTGCGACGAAGCCGGCGTGCCCGGTGGGCGCCATCGGGTCACCGCAGTGGCCAATCGCTTCGGCGTGGCCCGCGAGACGGCTCGACTGTGGTTCGCCGGGCGCATCCTGCCCGAGCTGCCGCGCCTGATCGAGATCGCCGCCGAATACCACTGCAGCCTGGACTGGCTGGCAATGGGCCGCACGCAACCGCCGAAGGCCGGGGAAAAAGCGGCGGACTACGACGTGCTTTCCACCCAGGAGCGCCGCGTGGTCAAGGCGATGCGTGGCCTCGGCAGCAAGCGTCGCAACGGGCTGATCGCGCTGCTCTGCGATTCGTAGGCCGGCAAACCGTTCGGGGGAAGGCGATGCGCTTCCCGCGGGGTCCATGGCTTCAAAGCCATCGCCCGCCAGCGGGCTCCTACAGATGGACAGGTGCACGGGCCGTGGGCGATGCCTTTGAAGCGGATGACCAGCCATCCGGCCGTTGAAAGCCGGGATTCGCGAAAGCATCGCCCACCAACGGGCTTCTGCAATACGGTGGGGATGCGCGCGGCTGGAATCGAAAAGGGCAGCCACTCGGGCTGCCCTTCGGGGATTCAGCTTTTGCGCGACGCGCTCAGCCGCACTTCGAATAGCCGCAGTTGAGGCAGGTCTGGCAGCCGTCCATCAGCACCAGCGCCTGGGTGTTGCACTTGTCGCACAGGGTGGCGCCGGCCGGGAAGCCGGAGGCTTGCGGAGCGCTGGCGGCCTCGACGGCGACGGGCTTCGTCGCGGAGGCCTGCTCATAGGCGGCGCGCTTTTCGGCGATCAGCTTGCGGGTGGCCTCGTCCATCTCCGGGTCGTGGATCAGGCCGATGTTCTTCATGTGCTGCTCGATCACCGCGCCGATCTCGGCGACGATGCTGGGCATGTAGATGCCGCCGGACTTGAAGTAGCCGCCGCGCGGGTCGAACACCGCCTTCAATTCTTCGACGATGAAGGTGACGTCGCCGCCCTTGCGGAACACGGCCGAGAGAATGCGGGTAAGCGCCACGATCCACTGGAAATGGTCCATGTTCTTCGAGTTGATGAAGATCTCGAAGGGACGGCGCTGCTCGTGCGGCGTGCCGGCGTTGAGCACGATGTCGTTGATGGTCACGTACAGCGCATGCTCGAACAGCGGCGACTTGATCTTGAAGGTGGAGCCGACCAGGGTGTCGGGGCGCTCCACGCTTTCGTGCATCTGGATGACTTCGGCCTGGCGCGGCTCTTTCGGCGCGGCGGCGGGAGCCGGGGTGGCGGCAACCTTGTCTTCGGGCTTGACCACGTTGTAGCCGGTGATCTTCTTTTCGATCTTGATCGCCATGTGCATCACTTCATCGGTATGGGGTGTCGCCTGGAATGCGCCATGCGACGGAAATCACCCGGCCCGGCATGCAGCCGGGCCGGGTGCGGCACGACCTACTTCTTCTTCGCGACGGCCTTCTTGCCGGCGGGCTTGCGTGCTGCCGGCTTGACGCTCGTCTTCTTGCTGGCAGTGGACCTCTTGACCGCCTTCACGACGGCCTTCTTGCTGGCGGACTTCTTGACTGCCGCCTTCTTCGGCGCGGCCGGCTTGCTGACCGCTTTCTTGCTGCTGACCTTCTTTGCGGCCTTGGCGGCGGTCTTCTTCACCACCTTGGCGACTTTCTTCACGGCCTTGCCGGAAGCCTTCCTGGCGGAAGCCGCCTTGGCCACGACCTTCTTGGCCGCCTTCTTCACGGCGACCTTCTTCGGTGCGGTCTTCTTGGCAACGGCCTTCTTCGGCGCGGCCTTCTTCGCAGCCTTGGCAACGGCCTTCTTCGGCGCGGCCTTCTTCACGGCCTTGGCAGCAGCCTTCTTCGGCGCAGCCTTCTTCACGGCCTTGGCAGCAGCCTTCTTCGGCGCAGCCTTCTTCGCAGCCTTGGCAACGGCCTTCTTCGGCGCAGCCTTCTTCACGGCCTTGGCAGCAGCCTTCTTCGGTGCGGCTTTCTTCGCAGCCTTGGCCGCAGCCTTCTTCACGGCCTTGGCGGCGGTCTTCTTCGGCGCAGCCTTTTTCTTCGCCGCAACCGGCGCGGCGTCGGCAGCAGCCGGCACTTCCGGCAAGACCGGCAAGGTAACGGCGGGAGCCTCGGCGGCCGGTACGGCGTCGCTGCCGGTTTCGATTTCGTTGTCGATGGACATGTGCGGAAAACCCCTTCGATGGTCTGCTTGAGTGGCCGCCCGCGGACGCGGGCGACGGTTCAGAACTTGCCGTAATAGCCTTCCTTCAAGGCATCGAAAAGGTTGGCGGCGGAGTGCATCTCGCCGTCGTATTCCACCTGCTCGTTGCCCTTCAGTTCGACAACGCTACCGTCTTCCAGCTCGAAGCGGTAGAGGGTGTTTTCAAGGTCGGCCTCCTTCACCAGCACACCCTGGAAAGCGGCCGGATTGAAGCGGAACGTGGTGCATCCCTTCAGGCCCTGCTTGTAGGCGTAGAAGTAGATGTCCTTGAAGTCCTCGTAGGGGTAGTCGGTGGGCACGTTGGCGGTCTTGGAGATCGACGAGTCGATCCACTTCTGCGCCGCGGCCTGGATGTCGACGTGCTCCTTCGGGCCGATGTCGTCGGCAGCGACGAAGTAGTCCGGCAGCTTGTTGGCGGCCTCGTCGGTGTACACCTGCGCATCGGCGTTGATCAGCGCGCGGTAGGCCAGCAGCTCGAAGCTGAGCACCTCGACCTTTTCCTTGGACTTCTTGCCTTCGCGGATCACGTTGCGCGAGTAGCTGTGCGCGAAGCTGGGCTCGATGCCGTTGCTGGCGTTGTTGGCCAGACTGAGGCTGATCGTGCCGGTGGGCGCGATCGAGCTGTGGTGGGTGAAGCGCGCACCGGTCTCGGCCAGCTGCTCGACCAGGTTCGGCGCCACGGTGGCGATGCGCTGCATGTAGCGGCTGTACTTCGCGTGCAGCACGCGGCCGGGAATGCTGTCGCCGACCTTGTAGCCGTCGGCAACCATTTCCGGGCGCTTGCGCAGCATCTCGCCGGTGACCGTGTAGTCGCGCGACAGGATCGGCGCAGCGCCCTTTTCCTTGGCCAGATCCAGCGCCACTTCCCAGCCGGCCACCGCCATCTCGCGCGAGACGTCCTCGGTGAACGCGGTCGCCTCGGCGCTGCCGTAGCGGTGCTTGAGCATGGTGACGGTGGAGCCCAGGCCGAGGAAGCCCATGCCGTGGCGGCGCTTGGACATGATCTCGTGGCGCTGCTGCTCCAGCGGCAGGCCGTTGATCTCGACCACGTTGTCGAGCATGCGGGTGAACACCTTCACCACCTCGCGGTACTCGTCCCAGTCGAAACGCGCCTTGGGGCCGAACGGATCGCGCACGAACTTGGTCAGGTTGACCGAGCCGAGCAGGCACGAGCCGTACGGCGGCAGCGGCTGCTCGCCGCAGGGATTGGTGGCGCGGATGTGCTCGCACCACCAGTTGTTGTTCATCTCGTTGACCTTGTCGATCAGGATGAAACCGGGCTCGGCGTAGTCGTACGTCGAGACCATGATCATGTCCCACAGGTGGCGGGCACGGATGTGGCTGTAGATCTTGCAGGCAACCAGGCCGTCCTCGCGGTCGACGTAGTTCTCGTGGGTCGGCCATTCGCGCCAGACCACCTGGGCCGGATCGTCCAGGTCGACCTCGTCGCGCTCCTTCACGTGCACCGGGAACACCAGCGGCCAGTCCTGGTCGTGCTCGACCGCTTCCATGAAGCCGTCGGTGATCAGCAGGCTGAGGTTGAACTGGCGCAGGCGGCCATCCTCGCGCTTGGCGCGGATGAATTCCTTGGCGTCCGGATGGCTGATGTCGAAGGTGCCCATCTGCGCGCCGCGACGGCCGCCGGCGGAGGACACGGTGAAGCACATCTTGTCGTAGATGTCCATGAACGACAGCGGGCCGCTGGTGTAGGCGCCGGCGCCGGACACGTAGGCGCCACGCGGACGCAGCGTGGAGAACTCGTAGCCGATGCCGCAGCCGGCCTTCAAGGTCAGGCCGGCCTCGTGCACCTTCTCCAGGATGTCGTCCATCGAGTCGCGGATGGTGCCGGAGACGGTGCAGTTGATCGTGCTGGTGGCCGGCTTGTGCGCCAGCGCGCCGGCGTTGGAGGTGATCCGGCCAGCGGGGATCGCGCCGTGCCGCAGCGCCCACAGGAAGCGCTCGTACCAGTGGCCGCGCAATTCGTCGGTGGCCTCCACGTCGGCCAGCGCACGGGCCACGCGCTGGTAGGTCTCGTCGATGGTGGCGTCGACCGGCTCGCCGGACTTCGCCTTGAGACGGTACTTCTTGTCCCAGATGTCGTACGAAGCAGGCTGCAGCGGAATGGCCGCGACCTCGTGGCCGCTGGATGGGGTGGTGGCACGCACAGTGCTCATCGGCTTCCTACCTTTCGGCGGCCTCGCGGCCTCCGTTGATGTTCATTTGACGACGACGATTCGCGGTTGACGACGGTGGCGACCCGCATTGCACGGAGACGGCTGCAGTCCCGTTTGCCACACGCCATGACCACAACGACTCCCCCTCCAGAGTGCGCCGCTCGATACCAGTGCTAGTCGGAACCCCGGCGATCGAACACAAGATGTTGTGGTCACAAGCAGGTGGGCAAGGTAACCCCGACGTGCGGCGATGTAAAGTGCCGACAAGCAGTTTGGAGCAGCAAATCCTGGCCCAGGGGGAAAGGGTCGACGTGCACGGGGCGATGGCCGCACAAGCCTTGCCATTCATGCCCTCAGGCATCCGGCGGAACCGCCGGCCCACTGCTTGGTCGAAGCTGCGCCGCACAACCCAGGAATGAAGGAGCACACCATGTCGCAGTCCCGTTTCCATTCTTCGCCATGGCTGGCCGGCCTGCTCGCCGCTGTGGCGATCGGCCTGGCGCCGGGCCGTGCCGCCGCCGGCAGCCTGCCTGCCGCCATTGATGGCCAGCCGATGCCGTCGCTGGCACCGATGCTGGCACGGGTCACGCCGGCAGTGGTGAACATCTCCACCAGGACCCGGGTCCGCGTGCGCGACGCCTACTTTGACGACCCGATGATGCGCCGCTTCTTCGGCCTGCCGTCGGTGCCGCGCGAGCGGGTCGAGCAAAGCCTGGGCTCGGGCGTGATCGTGGATGCGGCCAAGGGCTATGTGCTGACCAACAACCACGTCGTTGGTGGCGCCGACGACATCACCGTGACCTTGCAGGACGGTCGCAATTTCAAAGCCAAGCTGATCGGCACCGACCCGGACACCGACGTGGCAGTGGTGCAGATTCCTGCCGAGAAGCTCCAGGCCTTGCCACTGGCGGACTCGGCCGGCCTGCAGGTGGGCGACTACGTGGTGGCGGTGGGCGACCCGTTCGGCCTGGGCCAGACGGTGACCTCGGGCATCGTCTCGGCACTGGGCCGCTCCGGCCTGGGCCGCGGCGCCGACGGCAGTGGCGGCTACCAGAACTTCATCCAGACCGATGCCTCGATCAACCCCGGCAATTCCGGCGGCGCGCTGGTCAACCTGCGCGGCGAGCTGGTCGGCATCAACACCATGATCTTCTCGCCCTCCGGCGGCAACGTCGGCATCGGCTTCGCCATCCCCAGCAACCTGACCGGCGAGGTGATGGCGCAACTGCTGGTCCACGGCAAGGTGCAGCGCGGCAGCCTGGGTGTGCAGACCCAGGCGATCACCCCGCGCATCGCCAAGCTGCTGGCGCTGAAGGACAGCAACGGCGTGGTGGTCACCGGCGTGCGCGACGGCTCGCCGGCGGAGAAAGCCGGCCTGCAGCCGGGCGACGTGCTGACCACGCTCAACGGCAAGGCACTGCACGACGAGCAGGAGCTGCGCAATGCCGAGGGCCTGCTGCCGATGGACAGCGTGGTGCGCCTGGGCGTGCTGCGCGATGGCAGCACGCGCGAGGTCAGCGCCACCCTGGCGGCCGAGAAACTGGCCAGCGTCGACGGCGCCCAGCTTGATCCGCGCCTGGCCGGCGTGCGCTTCAGCGAGCTCAGCCAGAGCCAGCGCGAACAGGGCTGGTACGGCGCCACCGTGGCCTCGGTGCAACCGGGCAGCCGCGCCGCCCGTGCAGGACTGAATGCCGACGACGTGGTGATCGGCGTGGGCAACCGGCGCATCACCAGCCTGAGCGTGCTGCGCGGCCTGGCCGGCGCAAAACCGCGCCAACTGGTGTTGCTGGTGGCCGACGAGGACGGCAGCCGTTACGTGGTGATCGAATGAGTGGTCCGACATCGGCAAAGCCGCGCGCCCGCCCATGAACCGCAGGAGCCCGCTCGCGGGCGATGCCTTTTGTCTTGAAGCCAAAGCCGAAGCCTGAAAATCAAGAGCTTTCGTCCTCCTGCGGAGGCCGAGTTCTTTTCTCTAGTTTGGCCAGAGAAAACGAACCAAAAGAGAGGCCACCCCGCTTGCGCGCCGGCCACCCCTCGGGCTTTCCTCCGCCCGACCGCCGCTTCAGAGGGGCCCCGGTAGAGCAGCGGGCCATCGTGGCCCGCACTCCTCGAACGAGCCAAGAGCCAAGAGCATCGCCCGCGAGCGGGCTCCTACAGTGCATACCGTCATTTGTAGGAGCCCGCTCGCGGGCGATGCTTTGAAAAGCCGGAGCCAAAGCACGAGCTTTGCTCCGCTTGACGGACCTTCCCGGGCAAAACTCGCCGACACCTTCCTGCCCCTCTCCGCAGACGACGGGAAAGAACAGCAAAGCGTGCCCAGCTTCAAGAAATGCTGACAGGAAGTGAACGCAATCACATGAAGTCCTTGATGTTTTGTGCGCATGTCGCTGAAATACCGGTCAGGTTCATCGCGTGTACGCCCGACCGCGGACATACTTTGGCCCTTCGTCTTCCATTTCCTTCAGGGCTCTCCGCCACCATGTCCTTCCGCCTTGCCCGTCTGCTTTCCGTTGCCCTGATCGCCCCCTGTTTCGCCCTTCCCGCCTTCGCCGCCACGCCGGCTGCCAAGACCAGTCTGGTCTGGCGCGGTGACGTGGCCACCGCCAACGGCGTGGTCAACGAGATGGCCAAGGCATGGGAGAAGGCCGGCCACGGGCACATCGAATTGCAGCCGTTCAATACCGCCTCGGGGATCGACGCGGTGGCCACCGGCACCGCCGACCTGGCCGGCAGCGCCCGCGCAGCCGACAGCAGCGCGCAGAATGCAGGACTCACCTTCACCCCGGTGGCCTGGGACGGACTGGTCATCGTCACCCAGTCTTCCAACCCGATCAGCGGCCTCACGCTGAAGCAGGTGCACGACATCTACTTCGGGCAGATCCACAACTGGAGCGAAGTCGGTGGCCGCGCCGCGCCGATCGACGTGTACGCGGTGGCCAGCCCCGGTGACGGCGTGGAATACAGCCTGCGCACCCTGCTGTTCGGACGTGGCAACCAGCCGGTGGCGGCGCCGCGGTTGTACGTCAACACGCGCAAGCTGGAGGAAGGCATCGCGCTGAATCCGAACGGCCTGGGCGTGGCGATGCTGTCCGGCATCAGCGGCAACAAGAAGCTCAAGGCGATCCCGATCAACGGCAAGGCGGCCACCCCGGCCAACATCGCCAACGGCAGCTACCCGCTGTTCACCCCGCTGTTCCTGGTGACCAACCCGAACAGCCCGAAGGCCGCCGACGTGCAGGCCTTCATCGACTTCGTGCAGAGCACGGACGGCCAGGCGGTACTGCGCAAGCACGCCGTACTGCCGTACCAGGAAGGCGCCGCACTGGCGGCGATGGACGCTTCGCGACGCAGTGACATCCTGGCCGAAGTGGGTGCCAAGCCCGCCCCGGCCGCTGCCGCTCCGGCATCGACGCCGATTTCCGCACCGGGTGCGACCTATGCCTCGCGCGCGGCCATGGCACCGACCTCGGCACGCACGCTGGAAGCACGCAAGGCGCTGGATGAACGGCGCGAGGCAAGCGCGGCCGCCACCGTCGAGGTGGCCCAATTGCAGCAGGTCAGCGGTAGCGTGGTCGACGTCAACGTGACCAGCGTGGCGCGCGCCGAAGCTTCCGCCACCACGGTCAGCCAGCCGCAGGCCGGCGACTTCGCCAAGGTCACCGCCAGCGCCAACCAGGCCGCCAGCACCTACAAGGTGGTCAAGGGCGACACGCTGTCGTCGATCGCCCGCCGCCACGAGGTCAAGGTGGCCGAGTTGCGCGAGTGGAACTCGCTGAAGAGCGACCAGCTGAAGCTGGGCCAGTTGCTGCGCGTCAGCGCGCTTTGACCGGCATGGCCGGCGCACCGATACAGGCGGTCACCCTCGATCTGGATGACACCTTGTGGCCGGTGCTGCCGGCACTGCAGCTGGCCGACCAGGCCGTCGACGACTGGCTGCGCCAGCACCATCCCGAGGTCGCGTGCCGCTGGCCGATCGAGGCCATGCGCGAACTGCGCGCCCGGATCGCCGACGAACGCCCCGAACTGGCCCACGATTTCACCACCCAGCGCCGGCTGACCATGCAACACGCTTTCGACGCCTGCGGCATCGACGAGGCGCCGGTCGAGGCGTTGTGGGAGATCTATTTCGCCGCGCGCAACAGCGTGCAGTTGTACCCGGACAGCCTGCCGGCACTGCAACGGATCGCCGCACGACTGCCGCTGGCCAGCCTGACCAATGGCAATGCCGACCTCGAACGCGTCGGCATCCACCGGCATTTCGCCCATCACGTGTGCGCCCGCGACAGTGGCGTGGCCAAGCCCGACCCGCGGATTTTCCTGGCTGCCGCCGAACGACTCGGCATCGCGCCGCAGCAGATTCTGCACGTCGGCGACGACCCCGCGCTGGACGTGGTCGGCGCCCGCGAGGCGGGGTTGCGCACCGCCTGGATCAACCGTCGCGGCGAACCGTGGCCTGCCGTGCTGGGCGAGCCGCCGGAACTGGATCTGCGCGACATGACCGCGCTGGCCGACTGGCTGGATGCCGGCGCCTGACCAAAAGGCGCATCATTGGCCCTTTGCTTCACGACCTGATTGAAGACACCGGCGCCCGCGTTGCGCCGCTTGAACGAAGGAATCCGCATGTCCGCACTGATCGATCGCTCGTCCATCCGCCAAAGCCTGCCCATCGAAACCACCGATGCCGCGCACTGCGCCGCCGCGCGCAAGCGCCTGGACGCCGCGCAGCGGCGCTGGCTGGATGCCAACGGCTTCACCGGCGCGCCGGGCACGCATGTGCTGCTGCCCGACGCCAAGGGCAAGCCGGCACGCGTGCTGGCCGGGGTGCATGCCGATGAACCGCTGGCGGCACTGGCCGGCCTGCCCGCCAGCCTGCCCGAAGGCGACTACCACCTGGCCGCCGAGGGCGTGCTGGCGGACACCACGCAGGCGGCGCTGGGCTGGGCGCTGGGTGCCTACCAGTTCACCCGTTACCGCAAGGCCACCCGCGCCCCGGCACGATTGGCGATTGCCGCCGGCGAACTTGCCACGCTGACACCGCTGGTCGAGGCCACCGCGCGGGTGCGCGATCTGGTCAACACGCCCACCGAGGACATGGGTCCGGAGCAGCTCGACGAGGCCATCCGCCAGCTCGGCAAGGCCCACAAGGCCAAGGTGCGCGATTGGGTCGGCGACGAATTGCTCAAGGCCGGTTTCCCCACCATCCACGCGGTCGGCCGCGCCAGCCACCGCGAGCCGCGGCTGGTCGAGCTGAGCTGGGGCAAGCGCGAACATCCGCAGCTGGTGCTGGTCGGCAAGGGCGTGTGCTTCGATACCGGCGGCCTCGACCTGAAGTCCTCCGACGGCATGCGCTGGATGAAGAAGGACATGGGCGGCGCCGCGCATGCGATCGCCCTGGCCGGGCTGGTGATGCAGGCGAAACTGCCGGTGCGACTGACCCTGCTGGTGCCGGCGGTGGAGAACGCCGTGGCCGGCAACGCGATGCGCCCGGGCGAGGTGGTCACCACCCGCGCCGGGCACACCGTGGAGATCGACAACACCGACGCCGAAGGCCGCTTGGTGCTGTGCGACGCGCTGGCCTACGCCGCCGAGCAGAAGCCGGCGTTGATCATCGACTTCGCCACCCTCACCGGCGCCGCCCGCGTCGCGCTGGGCCCGGACCTGCCCGCGCTGTTCGGCAATGACGAGGCAGCCACCGCGGCGGTGCTGGCCGCCGGCCAGCGCGTTGCCGATCCGCTGTGGCGCATGCCGTTGTGGCGCCCGTACCGCAAGATGCTCGACTCGCACATCGCCGACTTCGCCAACGCCGGCCCCTCGCGCCACGCCGGCGCGATCACCGCCGCGCTGTACCTGGAACGCTTCGTGCCCGACGGCATGCCCTGGCTGCATCTGGACACCTACGCCTGGAACGACGCCGACCGCCCCGGCCGGCCGCGCGGTGGCGAGGCGATGGGCGTGCGCGCGGTGTTCGCCTATCTGCAGGAACGCTTCAGCCGGTAAATCGAGCCGCTTTCCCGGCGGGGGAGCGGCTCAGGCTGGAACACCGCGTGAGCGAAAGAGTGAACGGCGTTAGCATCGACGCTTTCGCCTGTTCACCGATACGCATGAAAACACTCCACGCACTCCGCCCCCATCTGCTGGCCGCCGGCCTGATCCTCGGCCTTGGCGCCTGCGCCAGCGCCTCGGCACGTCCGGACACGCCACCGCAGGCCACCGCGCAGACCCTCAACAGCGGTGGCGTGATGCCGGCCGAACAGGCGGCGCTGCACTTCGATCATGCCGGGCTGCACTTCCGCGTCGACCCGGCGCAGCAAAGCATCCAGGGCGAGGCCGAACTCAGCTTCACCGCCCACGCCACGGTCAACGCGCTGCTGCTGGACCTGGACCGCAACCTGGCGATCAGCGGCATCGACCTCGACGGCAAGCCACTGCCCGCCGGCAGCTGGAGCAACCCGGATGGCCGCCTGCGCATCCCGCTGGCGCAGCCGCTGGCCGCCGGCAGCAAACTGACCGCCACCATCCGCTACGGCGGCAAGCCGCACGTGGCCCATCGTGCGCCATGGGATGGCGGCTTCGTGTGGAGCCATACCGAAGACGGCCAGCCATGGGTGGCCAGCGCGGTGCAGGGCGAAGGTTGCGACCTGTTCTGGCCATGCATCGACCATCCGCAGGGTGAGCCGGACCTGGTCGACACCTGGGTCACCGTGCCGAAGAACCTGGCCGCTCCCGGCAACGGCGTGCTGGTGGAAGTCGTCAAGCAGGGCGATGAACGCATCTGGCACTGGCGCACCAAGCATCCGGACACCTACGCCATCGCGATCAACATCGGCCCGTTCGACGTGATCCGCGGCAACTACGCCAGCCGCTACGGCAACACCATCCCGATGGAGTTCTGGTACCTGCGTGGCCAGCAGGCCCAGGCGAAGGAACTGTTCGCCGGCTTCACCCCGATGCTCGACTTCTTCGAGCAGGAGATCGGCCCGTACCCGTTCGGTGACGAGAAGATGGGCGTGGTGGAAACCCCGCACCTGGGCATGGAGCACCAGACCCTCAACGCCTACGGCAACAACTTCCGCCTCGACGGCTACGGCTACGACCGCCTGCTGCAGCACGAATTCGCCCACGAGTGGTTCGGCAACCAGCTGACCAATGCCGACTGGGACGACATGTGGCTGCACGAGGGTTTCGGCACCTACATGCAACCGCTGTACAGCCAGTACCTCAACGGCGACATCGACTATTTCGCCTGGCTGCACGACCTTCGCCAGTTGCTGCGCAACCGCCACCCGATCGTTTCCGGCAGCAGCAAGACCGAGGAAGGCGTCTATTCGGAGACCGACGGTCCCGGCCAGGACATCTACAACAAGGGCGCGCTGATGCTGCACACGCTGCGCAGCCTGATCGGCGACCACGACTTCTTCGCCAGCACGCGCCGGATCGTCTACGGCCGCGACGACCCGAAGCCGGGCAACTTCAAGCCGCGCTACGCCACCACCGCCGAGTACGTCGACATCGTCAACCAGGTCACCGGCCGCGACCTCGGCTGGTTCTTCGACGTCTACCTGCGCGATGCCAAGCTGCCAAAACTGGTGCAGCTGCGCGACGGTGACACCCTGAAGCTGCAATGGGTCACCGAAACCGGCAAGCCGTTCCCGATGCCGATCGACGTGCAGGTGGGCGAAACCGTGCAGACCCTGCCGATGTCCGACGGCAGCGGCAGCCTGACCGTCCCAGCGGGCACCCTGCTGATCATCGACCCCCGCGCCAAGGTCCTGCGCGACCAACCGCACATCGACGCCTTCCAGCAATGGCGCCAGCAACAACGCGCCAAAGCCGCGAGCAAGAAGTAGGACACCAGCCCGCCAGAGCTGAGGCTCTTGCTTTGGCTGTGGCTCGTTCGAGGAGTGCGGGCCACGATGGCCCGCTGCTCTACCGGGGCCCCTCTGAAGCGGCGGTCGGACGAAGGAAAGCCCCGCAGGGGTGGCTGACATGGATGTCAGCCAGTTTTTCGCCAGGGCAGGATGCCCTGTCGAAAAACCCCGTAGCCCGACCGCGTACCGGGCGGACAGGATGTCCGAACGGCGCGTAAGCGGGGTGGCCTCTCTTTTGGTTCATTTTCTCTGGCCAAACAGAGAAAAGAACTCGGCCTCCGAAGGAGGACGAAAGCTCTTGATCTTGATCTTCAAGCCTTGGCCTTGGCTTTGGCTTCAAGACAAAAAGCATCGCCCGCGAGCGGGCTTGTATGTTTCATCCCGGCAAGCGAGAAAGTGCTTGCCGGGGTGGAGGGACCGAGCAGGCATCTGGCCCAAAGCACAGACGGTAGGAGACTTCGTCCCGCCCCTCACCACCAGCGCCAAT
>Ga0222426_100107_pt1 | contig 133828 bp, 112 predicted proteins | sample 2B50Ametagenome_FD_180087 | JGI IMG/M metagenome (GOLD analysis project Ga0222426, IMG submission 180087) | Enriched microbial communities from leaf-cutter ant dump, University of Wisconsin, Madison, United States - 2B50A (version 2) | ecosystem: Environmental > Terrestrial > Nest > Insects...
ATATCGTAATTATATTTTCTTTATAAATTTTTTCGTTGAGGACAATTAAGCGCTTTGGAAATGCTGTACTTCTGCATCTCCCCATAAATCCTCGATACCATAATGCGCTCTTTTTTCGGTCTTAAAGATATGTACAACCACATCCACAAAATCCAAAATCAACCATTCTCCATTTGATTGTCCTTCTTTATATTGGGGTTCTTGACCAAATGCCTTATAGACTTCTTCTTCGACACTCTTTGCTATCGCATTCACCTGAATGTTAGAATCTGCATGACAAATCACAAAATAATCGGAAACAGAACTGTGAAGATCTCTTAAATCCAAGCGAACGATCTCGTTTGCTTTCTTTTCTTGCATACCATAAACGATAATTTCTGATAGACGTTGGGACAATTCTGAACTTTTATTTTTACTCATTAAAAAATGTGATAGTTTTGACTTAATATTTATTTAATACTTTCAGTTTGCAAAATAACAATATTTCGGGACTTATCATCGGTCAAAATACAATATATCTTGACAAAGTCGCCTCTACAAACGATTACCTCAGGGAATTATTGTCAAATTTCAAGCCACTAGCTGAGGGGACTGCCATTTTAGCAGAAGAACAATTTCAGGGTAAGGGACAGCGCGGAAGTTCCTGGGTCAGTGAACCCGGGAAAAACCTAACGACATCCATCCTCTTAAAGCCTCATTTCCTACCAATAGCACAACAATTTGCACTTTCAGCTACTATTGCCGTTGCAACCGTCAATTGGCTGCAAAGCAAAACCGAACAGCCTGTTGCCGTAAAATGGCCCAATGATATTTACGTCAATTCAATGAAAATCACAGGCATTTTAATAGAAAATAAATTAAAAGGCAGTAAAATCGACAGCGCCATTATCGGCATCGGTGTAAATATTAATCAAATTAATTTTGACACAGCAACAACAATAACCTCGCTTGCCTGCCTGACCGATCGACAGGATTACAACATCAAGGCCCTGGCTCAGGAGTTGTTCCAAGTGATCCAACAGGAGTACCTGACCCTTTATAAGGAAGGGGCCCAATATCAGTTAAGCCGCTACAACGCCTTATTGTTTTGGAAAGGTGAAGAAAGACCATTTCTTATCGATGGCATCAAGAAAACCGGTATCATTCAACGGGTATCTGACGAGGGGAAACTGTGCGTTCTCCTGGAAGACACCCTTCGCGAATTTGATATCAAAGAAATTACACATCTTATTACCTAATCTTTACAAAAAAAGGATAGCCCATTTTAGAATTGTCAAACCTTTGTTCTAAATTTGTCAACAGCGTGATTAAACCTTTATTCACACGAAGCATCAAAGAACAATAACACACTGCAATCATTGTAGCGGAAAAGGAAAAGAACAAATTAAATTCGGATGAAAAAGTTAATACTGTTAATGACTGCAGTAATTTTTGCAGTTACGGGAGCATTCGCTCAGATTCACAAACCTGTAAAATGGACTGTGGCCAGCAAAAAGTTAAATAATAAAGAAGCGGTAGTTTATGTAAAAGCTACAATCCAAAATGGATGGCACATTTATTCACAAAATGTGAAAGATGGCGGGCCAATTCCAACTTCTTTCACATTCGCCAAAGCTGCAGATTATGCACTAGTAGGTAAAACTGCAGAGCCAAAACCAAAAGTAAAACATGAGGATGTATTTAAGATGGATGTTGGTTACTTTACAAACGAGGTAATTTTCCAACAAAAAGTAACTTTAAACAAAGGAACTGCCACCGTTAAAGGTACTGTCGAATGGCAAGCATGTGATGCATCACAATGTCTTCCTCCAGACGAATATGCTTTTGCTGTGACAATCAAATAGTAAAAATGATTCTACACGGATAAATTAATAAGGCGATTCTCATCGCCTTTTTTTATTTTTGACCATAACATCAGAAATTCATACGCATGTTAAAAAACACATTCATTCTACTTTTAATTGCTTTTTTCAGCCTTTCTTTAACTACAGCAACTTTTGCCTCCGCACAAGATAGTTTAACAAGTACAGAAGGGCTTCAATTTGAATCATCACCGGATACAGCTACTGCTGTTGAAGCGGTACCTGAGGATCTAAATTTTACAGCTTCACCTGACACGATGGTTAGTCAAGATAGCAGTAAAATAGCTGCAACTAAGGCAAATGCTTCCTCCGGAAATCAAGAATCAGGAAAAAAATCACTTTGGAGTATTTTTATTGCTGGATTAGTTGGCGGCTTCGCAGCACTGCTCATGCCTTGTATATTCCCAATGCTCCCACTTACCGTAAGCTATTTTACAAAACAGGCCGGAAGCCGCGCAAGCGGTATCAGCAAGGCACTCCTTTATGGTCTCTTCATTATTGTGATCTACGTTGCTCTAGGAATGATTATTACGATTGCCTTCGGTTCGGATGCGTTGAATGCTTTATCGACAAATGGGGTATTTAATTTCCTATTCTTCCTGTTATTGGTTGTTTTTGCCGCGTCCTTTTTTGGTGCTTTTGAAATTACGTTACCAAGTTCTTTCGTCAATAAAATGGATGCCAAATCCGACAAAGGCGGTCTTGTAGGACTTTTCTTTATGGCATTCAGCCTTTCACTGGTCTCTTTCTCCTGTACTGGCCCCATTATTGGCACCTTATTGGTCGAAGCGGCCTCAAAAGGAGAACGCTTAGGTCCAGCAGTCGGTATGCTCGGTTTTTCTATAGCACTAGCAATTCCTTTTGGCTTATTTGCGATGTTCCCTTCGATGTTAAAATCCCTACCAAAATCTGGCGGCTGGCTAAATTCAGTGAAGGTTGTACTTGGCTTCTTAGAGCTCGCACTAGCGCTGAAATTCTTATCAAATGTAGATTTGGCCTACCATTGGAATTGGTTGGATCGAGAAGTGTTCTTATCACTATGGATTGCCATTTTTAGTATGATGGGCTTATATCTTATTGGAAAGATCAAGTTTTCACATGACAGCGAATTAAAATTCCTCTCTGTACCGAGAACTATTCTCGCTATCATTGTATTTTCCTTCGTTATCTATATGGTACCTGGACTGTGGGGAGCTCCCCTAAAATCGATTTCAGCCTTCTTGCCACCTTCAGCAACACAGGACTTTGACCTGTCGGCAGGAATAGCAGCCGCTCCTATACACAATGATGGTAAGGTCAAAAAATACGCGGAGATTTTTCACGAACGTGGTACACCAAAAGGATTTGATCCTTATTATGATTATGAAGAGGCTCTCGCAGCTTCAAAAGAACAGAATAAACCGGTATTAATTGATTTTACAGGCTGGAACTGTGTCAATTGTCGAAAAATGGAGGCAAATGTCTGGACTGATCCCGCGGTTGCCAAACTACTGAAGGAAGAATTTATTATGGCCGAATTGTTTGTCGATGATAAAACAGAATTACCTGCAAACGAACAATTCGTTTCAAAATATAGTGGCAAAAAAATCAAAACCATAGGTAATAAAAACAGTGATTTCCAAGCATCAGCTTTCGACAGTAATTCGCAACCACTCTATGTTATCGTCGATGCATCAGGAACAGTATTAGTTCCAAAAACGGGCGCAAACTATAATGTCGCGGAATATACTGCATTTTTACAGAGCGGAATTGATGCCTTTAAGGCAAAAAAATAGGCTGTATACGCTGGAGATATCCGTCTTGAATGATAGATGAGAAAAAGCAATTATTAAATTTGCATTATCTTTAGCTCACGCTTAAATGAATTGCACTTAAAAAAGCTATTGCTTGTTCTTAATAGCGTTATCGGCAACTTCTAATAACGGAAATATAATTGTATATACGCTTAAAAATAGCTAAGTTTGAGTACGTATGAGTAACATTAAAAAAATTGCTGTTTTGACATCTGGAGGAGATGCTCCAGGAATGAATGCTGGTATCCGCGCTGTTGTTAGAGCGGGTATCTACAATAATCTTGAAGTATTTGGCGTACGCAGAGGTTATGATGGTCTAGTTAATGGTGAGATTATCCCCATGGATGCTAAATCTGTAGCCAATATCATACAACGTGGTGGTACTATCCTAAAAACAGCCCGTAGCGAGGCCTTCAAAACTATTGAAGGACGTAAACAGGCTTATGAAAATTTACGCAGCCACGGTATTGATGCCATGGTTGTCATCGGTGGCGATGGTACATTTACCGGTGCATCCAAGTTTATAGAAGAATTCGATTTTCCGATCATCGGTCTTCCGGGCACAATTGATAACGATTTGGCCGGTACAGACTTTACGATTGGTTATGATACAGCCATTAATACAGTTATCCAAGCCGTAGACAAAATTCGCGACACCGCCGAGTCTCATGATAGACTTTTTGTAATCGAAGTGATGGGCCGCGACTCTGGACTTATCGCCGTTCGTTCTGGTATCAGTACCGGTGCCGAAGCAGTTCTGGTTCCTGAGTTCGAGGTAGACTATGATGCGATCATGAAAAGACTTGACAAATCCCGTAAAAATAAATCATCCCGCATTATTATTGTTGCTGAAGGTGACAAAGAAGGCGGAATGGTTGTTTCGGAAAAAATCAAGGAAAATTTCCCGCATTACGATGTTAGATTATCAATTTTAGGACATATCCAACGCGGTGGAAGCCCAACATGTATGGATCGCGTGTTAGCCAGCAGGCTTGGAGTGGCATCCGTAGAGGCTTTACTACAAGGTCGCAGGGGTGAAATGGCCGGACTGATTTGCAGTGAAGTAAGATTCACTCCTTTTAAGAGCGCCATCAAGCATAACGTAAAAATGAATGAAGACCTACTTCGTATCATTGAAATCCTTTCTTTGTAAGTGATATAAGTTATTCTTAACTAACAATAAAAAAAGAGTATACACTGTGATGTATACTCTTTTTTTATGCCTTTTGTTGCTAGATTGTCCAAATCCTTTAGGTAAAGACCTGATACCTAAACTATCATGTTACCAAAAGCCACAATAGTACCATATCCGGCACAGTTGTTATTTAAGCAAATTATTGAGGTACTCTTCAGATACTGGAGGCAACTGAATGGCTTGGCCTGCTTTCGCCATCGAGTCAGCAAAATGATTCGTGTTGCTGATCGCCTGTTCATAGGCCTTCACAACCTGTTCCGATAAGTGCAATACCTTTGGATCTTTGAGATCAACACGGTATTGATTATTTTCCAGTGTAACATGCTGATAAAAACGATATGCAGCAGCTTTTAGTTGGCCCAGCTCCTGTTGCGATAACTGATCGATTCTGGCATTAGGCGGCAGCGTGACATCGATAAAAGTCGTGTCTTTAGCCAACTGATCAATAGCATGATCCAAAGGAATGGCATGCAATGCCTCTAGGTTGACGATGGGAATCCCCTTATCCTGATCGTCTCTGCAGGAAGCAAGCACCGTCCCCAAGAATATGCCCAAAATTACTATTTTCTTCATCTATATAATTTTTATTGCCGCAATTGCTTTAGAAATCCCATTGCTCAACTTGTTTAAAACTCAAGATTCATCATCCCCTAAATTGGATTGTATACGAGGATATAGTAGTTCCATGTGATCATTCGCGATAGCAGCAGGCGAAGTTAGTGAATTCCTTCCACGTTATCACAGCCGCTAGCGCAGTAACGATGAAAGCGCAGTTTGATCAGGACAGCTATTATTAAATAGAAACCCCTAATTGTAGACCCAGCTCACCTGAGTATAACAATTAGGGGTTATTCAAATGCCCAATGGCAGTTATATACCGATTTATTTTAGCAATTCAGCTAACTTAGCCTCCAGAGCCTCACCTCTTAAATTTGATGCGACAATTTTACCTGAAGGATCGATTAAGAAGTTTTGCGGAATACCACGTACTTCGTACAACTTGACCGGAGCCGATTTCCAACCCTGTAGGTCCGAAACGTGTGGCCATTGTTGTAAATTATCATCATGGATAGCTTTCACCCAAGCATCTTTTTTACCCGGATTGTCCAAAGAAACACCAAACACGGTAAATCCTTTGTCTTTGAATTTATTGAAAGCAGCAACGACGTTCGGGTTCTCATGGCGACAAGGACCACACCAGCTTGCCCAAAAATCCAATAAAACATATTTACCTCTTAAAGAAGATAGAGAAATATTCTTTCCTGTTGTGTCTGGCAATGTGAAGTCAGGCGCTACCGAACCAACAGCAACTGCTTTCAATTTCTGGATACGCTCAGCCAATTCCTTCCCTTTTTCAGAATTTTTCAATTCAGGAGACAATTTCTCAAAAGAAGTCACATATTCATTGACGTTCTCACCGCTGACATTCTCAGACAACAAATCTAACGTGTACCAGCTTTTTGGGTTTTTGTTAATAAATTCAGCATCTGCTTTTTCCATTTTTTCGGAAATCTCACCAGCCTGTTTTTGCAAACCTTCGATGAATTTAGGATCCTGTTTTTGAGTCTCCGAAGCCGCATAATATTGTTGGTTCAACGCCTCGAACGCATCTGTATGAGGTTTAACAAAAGCCTTGTACTGCGTCAGATCATCATTGAGCGCTGTACCCGAGACGGTTGCATTTTTGAACCCTTTGGTTGCATCGACTTTGATAACTCCTTTAGAAAGATACAGCTGTGCTGTTTCAGGCTGCTTTTGACTATTTCTAAGTTCAGCGAAAGATAATCCTTCCGGTGAATAGATCATCATACCCTTCGTTGGCGAAGCCACCTGTCCATTGAACTTAAACTCACCTTTTACAACCGTTGCTGAATCTGTCTGGCGAGTTCCATTGGCAGCATACTGCATAAACACTTTCGCTTTATCTGACGTTGTGTTTACTTTACCTGTAACTGTGTAGCTTTCTTGTGCCATTAACAAGGCTGGTAAAAAGCTTAAACCCATTAATATTCCCTTTTTCATAATTATATACTTCCCATAAATGTAAAACATTTCCCCTGCACTGTGGTTCAATTTAACATTATTTAGCAAACATGTTACCAACGTCCTGAAGCACCGCCACCGCCAAAATCACCGCCACCGAAACCGCCAAATCCGCCTCCTGAACCACCACCGAAGCCACCGCCGCCACCGCGACCGCCACCACCGCCAAGACCATTCAGCAATGTCCACCAAAAGATATCAGAAGCTCCGCGTCCATTCATCACACGGCCTCCACCACCACCTCCACCGCGGCCACCGCGATTGGAGAAAATAACAATCAAGAATATCACAATAATAATGACAAACATCACCGAACCTGACCCCTTTCCTTTCGGTTGTTTTGGATCAGCTTTGTACTCTCCTTTTGTGTAGGAAATTAGGGAACTGGTCGCATCGTCGACTCCTTTGTAGTAATCTCCCTGACGAAAAGCCGGCTTGATATCATTTTCAATAATACGATATGCAATGGCATCGGGGACAGCCCCCTCTATACCATAACCTGTTTGAATAGTTACCGCACGATCTCCCAGGGCTACCAACAACAGAATACCATTATTATACTTTTTATTCCCAATACCCCATTTTTTTGCTAAACGGACTGCATAATCAGAAATATCATAGCCGCCGGTAGAATTCATCATAACCACAGCAATTTGCGTAGATGCGGAATCCTCAAATGCCAATAGCTTCTGCTCCAATAATTGCTTCTGACTTGCTGTCAATGTGTTTGTATAATCATTGACAAGTCTGTTTGATGTTTCTGGGAAATCTTGACCCAATACTGTGGCTATCGACAGCATAAAAAGCAACATAGCCATAGCAGGGATTCGAATCCGAGAAAATAATCTCGATACAAATTTCATCCTATTATTCTCTTTTATTCATTTTTATTTGCCTTAAGCAGTCTTCATGCTCCTATTGGCGTTCTGTAAATCCCGAAGTCGGGTTTATCACAATTTTTATCAATCTATTTGCGAGACAGGCAATAGCAGTTCGGGGTTCTTGCTGGTCACTTAACAATTAACGGTCTCCAAAAACAATATCATTTGGAAGCTCATTGATGTCATCATGTTCACGCGGAAAGAATTTTGCCAATTGTTTACCCGCATGCTCGATCCCTTTGACCAAGCCCTCAACAATGCGGTCCACCCGAAACTCCGCCACCATAAGATCTTTGGTACTGTTCCAAAAATCACTTTCTACACGTTGGTGGATTCCCTTATCGCCGATAATGGAAAATTTATGATCCTCAAGCGCGATATAGATAAGAACACCGTTTTTCAACGTGGTCTTATGCATGCCCAATTTGGAAAAATAATGTGTTGCACGATCATGTACCTCATCGGGGCAATGATTTTCTACCACTACACGAATCTCACCAGAAGTCTCGTTTTCAGCCACATTAATGGCGTGAACGATCTTCTCTTGTTCTTCAGAATTTAATGCCATAATCTGTATACGCTTACACTTCAAAACCAGATTACCAGACGGTTATTCCAGATTCAAAGTATCTAAAACTAGTTAAAACACGATAAAAAAATGGATGATGTGCTTCTACGAAAGCCGCATCATCCATCGTCCTGTTCATTGCTAACAATTTACTATTAGAATGATACCGTTGGCGCTTTATCCGAACCTGGGGCTGCAGTAAATGTACCTTTCGCCTTAAATCCGAACATACCCGCCATTAAATTATTCGGGAAGCTACGTACAGTGGTATTGTATTGCTGTACCGCTTCATTGTAAGATCTACGTTCTGTTGAAATACGATTTTCAGTACCTTCCAACTGTGCTTGTAATTCCAAAAAGTTCTGATTTGCCTTCAAATCAGGATAAGCTTCAACCGACGCTAAAAGACGACTCAACGAACCGCTGAATTCATCCTGAACTTTTTGAAACTTGGCAATATTCTCCTCAGACAAATCATCGGCATTAATCGTTACCGAAGTTGCTTTAGCTCTTGCCTCTACAACAGCTGTCAATGTACTTTCTTCGTGCTTTGCCGCTCCTTTTACCGTATTAACCAAATTTGGAACTAGATCCGCACGACGTTGATACGCATTTTCAACTTGTGCCCATTTTCCTTTAACATTCTCATCTTGTGAGACCATCGTATTGTAGCCACAGGAGTTTAATGATACTAATGCAAATAAACCACATAGGGCGACCAAAAATCTTTTAATTTTCATTGTTCAAAGAATTAAATACTATTCAAATTATACGGTTACACTATCAAAGCATATACCAAGCTCTTACTAAGATAAGAATATTTTTATTTCCAAATCTCCAAATAGCCAATATTCATTAACTTTGTCTCGGTTTTGGGATAAAAACCCAGCCCTCATACTATGCAAAAAGAAATCGAAATTGCGATACTTCCAGAAAGGATCGAGGACGAACAGTACATTATACAGCAGGGCATAAAAGCTTTACGCGTTCAACCCCAGCAAATCAAAGGTTATAAAATCCGGAAACGTTCAATTGATGCCCGAAGCAAGCAGGTGGTCTACCGGGCAAGGGTTATATACTATATCGATGAACTGCCTGTTCCTGAAATCTACGAAAATAATTTCAAGTCTGCCAAAGACGGAAAATCCGTTATTATTATTGGTGCAGGCCCTGCCGGCATATTTGCGGCCATCCGCTGCATTGAGCGTGGGCTCAAACCAATTGTAATCGAACGCGGTAAGAAAGTACAGGACCGTAGACGCGATCTAGCAAAGCTGAACCGGGAAGGCATCGTAAATCCCGAATCAAACTACTGTTTTGGTGAAGGTGGAGCCGGAACTTACTCCGATGGGAAACTATATACACGTTCCAATAAAAGAGGTGATGTAGACAAAGTGCTCAATCTTTTTGTCTCCCATGGTGCTACGACAGATATTCTAGTCAATGCACGGCCACATATTGGTACAAATAAATTACCGCATATTATTGAAGCAATGCGTGAGAGTGTCCTTGAATTTGGCGGCGAATTTCATTTTGATCAACGTGTCGACGATATTTTAGAATCTTTCGGTCATGTGCGCGGTGTCAAGTTAGCCAGTGGCGAAGAAATTAAGGCCGATCACGTCATCGTAGCAACAGGACACTCTGCACGGGACATTTTTGAGCTTTTTCACCGTAATAACTGGCTGATCGAAGCCAAAGCCTTTGCATTGGGTGTGCGCATCGAACATCCGCAGTCAATCATTGATCAGGCGCAATACCATTGTCAGGTTAGAAGCGAGCATTTACCCCCTGCATATTATAGTTTGGTTGAGCAGGTTAATGACCGTGGGGTATTTTCATTCTGCATGTGCCCAGGTGGAGTTATCGCTCCCTGTGCAACAGATTTAGATGAAATCGTTGTCAACGGATGGTCCCCATCCAAACGAAATAATCCGCACGCCAATTCAGGTACCGTTATTCAGATTAACCTTGAGGACGTTGCCAATGCACACAAGGATCCTTTTGCATTACTTAATTTTCAGAAAGAGATCGAGCGAAAGGCTTTTGCCGTAGGTGGCGGTAAACTTGTTGCTCCCGCACAACGTATGGTCGACTTTGTCGAAGGGCGTGTATCGATGGATCTGCCAGAAAACTCCTACAAGCCCGGAACAGCATCTGCAGATCTCACCGAAGTGCTACCTGCTTTTGTTCACGAAGCATTACGCGGTGCACTGCCAATCTTTGGCAAAAAGATGAAAGGGTATTATACCAATGAAGCCATTTTGGTTGGTGTAGAATCACGTACATCTTCGCCGATTCGGATTCCTAGAAATAAAGAAGATTTACAACACCCTCAGGTCAAAGGACTTTACCCTTGTGGTGAGGGTGCAGGTTATGCCGGAGGTATCATTTCAGCGGCCATAGACGGTATTAATTGTGTTGATGCGATCAATTTAAGTTAACATTTTTTGTTTTTTCTCTTGCAGAATACGAATAAATGCCTTACTTTTGTAGCATCAACGCGAAAGTAGCTCAGTTGGTAGAGCACAACCTTGCCAAGGTTGGGGTCGCGAGTTCGAATCTCGTCTTTCGCTCTAAAAAAGCTTCCAAAATTTGGAAGCTTTTTCTGTTTTGTAGTACTACCCTTTCTTTTTTTCCAGCCTCCTAATTAGATCATTGAAAAAGATAATACCCCAATATCCTAATATAAAGAGGTCCTCCTATCTATTTATCGAAAGAGGCTTAACAAGAGAAAAAGCGAACACGCTATAAAACCCAAGGTTTATAAGCGTAAGTTGTATATAAAGACATGTACATGGCCGTACAAAAAGATATCGTGGATCCAATTATTTCTATAAAAAATGGCGTTCACCGTATCGGTAAACGCCATTTTAAAAGCTATATGATCCTAAATGGATTTAATTTGTTCTTAGGCTTTCTTCTACAAGCTCTTCAACATATTTGCGAACAACCTCATTAGAGAAACGTGTAGTTACGTCAAATGCAAATGCATGTACCAACAGGATACGGGCAGACTCTTCACCAATTCCTCTTGCTCTCAAATAAAATAAGGCTTCATTATCAAACTGACCGATGGTACATCCGTGTGAACATTTTACGTCATCCGCAAAGATCTCCAATTGCGGTTTGGTATAAACCGCCGAATTGTCTGACATCAACATATTATTGTTCTGTTGAAAAGCATTTGTTTTTTGAGCATCCTCACGCACAAAGATTTTTCCATTGAAAACTGCAACGGATTTATCCTGTGTAATATTTTTATACCATTCATAAGACTCACAATGTGGCTTAAGGTGGTCTACGATGGTATGATTATCAACCAATTGATCACCTGCAGTTAAGTTGATTCCATATAAATGGCTCTCCACATGCGCTGCATCCAAGCGAACATTGATATTGTTACGGATAAACGAGGCGCCAGGAAAATTACAGTTGTAATTATTATAAAGACTATCTTTTTCTTGGTATACCTCTGTATGATTAAAGTAACGGCTTACAGATTCTGCGAGCTGCAAATAATAATGTTGTACTTTAGCATTCTCTTTGACGATAATCTCAGAGACCTTATTGTGCACATTATTTGCGGTACCTTCTGCAGTGATAAAGCTTTCGATCAATTCAAGTTCTGCATTTGGCTCGACAACGATCAAATTACGTGTTTGCGCAAAGAAATCCTCTTTCCCTGTAGCGACATGAATAATCTGTATTGGTTTATCAAGTACAACTCCCTTTTTCAAATGGATAAAAACACCATTTGTAAAAGCAGCCGTATTCAATGCGACCATAATATTGTCTGACTTGTCCGCGTATTTCGCAAAATGGCTCTCGAATGCAGGCTCTGAAGTGGCTTCATCCATTGGAATAACCGACAGTCCCTTCACATTTTCTAATTCACTTACTGCTAAAACATACTGACCATTCACCAAGATAATGCGGTAAGCATCCAACTGAGGAATCTCCCCTGCACTAAAGTCTAAGCCTTCGATATCCACATCGACATCAAGCGCATAAGGCTTATTGATAATACTGTGGATGTTTGTATATTTCCATTCTTCATTCTTAACGGTGGGAAAGCCTGCTGCTTCGAAACGTTCGAATGCAAGTTGGCGGGCCTCCACGAAAAACGAAGGTTCGTCTGAAACGCCTTGCTCTTTGAAAGCTCCCAACACTTGTTGAAGTAATGATTCTGAAACTAATGTACTCATGTTATTTTTTAATCAAATCGCCAAAATTCTCTTCCAATCCTATTTACTCAGGTAAAAGATTAGGCGTTTTGTGTATCATATTCTTTTAACCAATCGTATCCTTTTTCTTCGAGCTCCAAAGCCAATTCTTTAGGTCCCGATTTCACGATACGGCCATTGTACAATACGTGAACAAAATCTGGAACGATATAATCCAACAAACGTTGGTAGTGTGTAATAACAATAAAAGCATTGTCTTTAGAGCGCAATTGATTCACGCCATTTGCAACGATACGAAGTGCATCGATATCCAAACCAGAATCTGTCTCATCCAAAATAGATAATTTCGGATTCAACATCGCTAATTGAAAAATTTCGTTACGCTTTTTCTCACCACCGGAAAATCCTTCATTTAAAGAGCGGTTAGCCAAATTAGCCGAAAATTCAACCAATTTTTGCTTATCTTTTACCATTTGTAAAAATTCCTTCGCTTCCATTGGAGGAAGGCCTTTATACTCACGAATATCATTTACAGCTGTTTTCAAGAAATTGATATTCGATACGCCCGGAATCTCAACAGGATATTGAAAAGCCAAAAACAGCCCTTCACGTGCACGGTCCTCAGGTGAAAGATCCAATAAATCTACACCGTCCAATAGTGCAGAACCTTCACTTACTTCATATGATTCGCGTCCGGCTAATACATTACCTAATGTACTTTTACCAGCACCATTTGGTCCCATAATCGCATGAACTTCTCCCGCTTTTACTTCTAGGTTTAACCCTTTTAATATTTGTTTGTCTTCTACAGACGCATGTAAATTTTTAATGCTTAACATTTTATTCGTATTGAGTATGGTGTAATGTAGCGTCATAAACTACATTCCCAATGATTTTTTATCTATCCTACTGAACCTTCTAATGAAATTGCCAATAATTTTTGAGCCTCTACAGCAAACTCCATCGGCAATTGATTTAATACTTCCTTTGCATACCCGTTGACAATTAAACCAACAGCTTTCTCAGAATCGATACCACGTTGATTCAAATAGAATACTTGGTCCTCACCGATTTTGGAAGTAGTCGCCTCATGCTCTAATTTGGCTGTCTTATTTCTATTTTCGATATAAGGGAATGTATGTGCCCCACATTTATCACCGATCAATAAGGAATCACATTGGGTAAAGTTACGTGAGTTGTCTGCATTTGGACCGATTTTCACTAAACCTCTATAACTGTTGTGGCTCTTACCGGCAGAGATACCTTTAGAAATAATTTTAGATTTCGTGTTTTTACCCAAATGAACCATCTTCGTTCCTGTATCAGCTACCTGATAATTACGTGTCATGGCTACAGAGTAAAACTCGCCAATAGAGTTATCACCCTTTAAAATCACACCAGGGTATTTCCATGTAATTGCAGAACCAGTTTCTACCTGTGTCCAGGAGATTTTACTGTTATCACCTTTACAGATTCCACGCTTGGTTACAAAGTTATAAATACCACCTTTTCCATCTTTATCACCAGGGTACCAGTTTTGCACGGTAGAATATTTAATATCAGCATCGCGTTCGGCAATCAATTCTACTACCGCAGCATGCAGCTGGTTTTCATCACGCATAGGTGCAGTACATCCCTCCAAATAAGAAACATAAGCTCCCTCATCAGCAATGATCAACGTGCGTTCAAATTGTCCGGTATTCTGTGCATTGATACGGAAGTAGGTAGATAATTCCATTGGACATCTAACACCTTTTGGAACATAAACAAAGGATCCATCCGAAAATACTGCAGAATTCAACGCGGCATAAATGTTATCCGTCTGTGGAACCACTGTACCCAAATATTTTTTCACCAGGTCAGGATGCTCTTGCACGGCCTCACCAAATGAACAGAAAATAACACCTTGTTCTTTTAATTTCTCACGAAACGTTGTTTTGACAGATACCGAGTCAAAGACAGCATCTACCGCCACAACTCCTGCCAATACTTTTTGCTCATCCAAAGGAATTCCCAGTTTTTCAAAGGTAGCAATCAACTCAGGGTCAACCTCATCCATCGAATTAAGCTGTGGTTTTGCTTTTGGGGCTGCATAATAGGAAATCTCTTGAAAATCAATTTCAGGAGCTTTGAAATTCTGCCAAGTAGGCATTCTTAACGTCAAGAAATGACGGAAAGCTTTTAATCTCCATTCCAATAGCCATTCAGGTTCATTCTTTTTTGCCGAAATAAAACGAACCGTATCCTCAGTAAGGCCTTTGGCTGCAATTTCCATTTCGATATCTGTCGTGAACCCGTATTTATATTCTTCGAGCTCCAGCTCTTTTAACAAATCGTCGTCTTTAGTACTCATATTGCGCTCTCACGGTTTAACTAATTTGGGAGGGCTTCACCTCCGCACCTATCGAACTGCAAAGTTACAATTTCAAAGCCAATAAAACAGCATTTAATAGCACCTTACGAAGGCATTTTTAATAAAAAAATGACATTTATCACTCCATTTCATTAAAATGAGCACATTTCAATCGATTATGACAGTCAAATGATTTTACATCGATTAAAATTATAACTAAACCGACACAATATAGCTAAAATCTATTAATCATCAATAATTTTGTATATTTTTAAATTTCCAAATATAATTTTGTATATTTACAAATACTATTGATTATTAAGACTTAAGATATGCCCTTTGCACCGGATAAAACAGATTTAAAAATTCTTAAACTATTACAAGAGAATGGTCGTATAACTAATTTGCAACTCGCATCTAGCATCGGACTATCTCCCGCACCAACTTTAGAGCGTGTGCGAAAACTGGAAAACTCTGGCTTCATCAAAAGTTACCATGCTTTTGTAGACGAGGAGAAACTGGGACTTGGAATCAAATCGTTTATCCAGATCTCACTCGATTTCCATACGCATAACGCTATCCCTGAGTTTGTTGCTGCTGTCAAAATGATACCCGAGGTAACCGAATGCCACCACGTTACAGGTAATTGTGATTTCATTCTCAAGGTTTACGTAAAAGATATTAAAGCTTATGAAGGTGTCATCATGGAAAAAATCTCCAAAATACCTTTTGTAAAGACATTCCAAACCATGATGATTATGTCAACCAGCAAAAAAGAGCCAATTATTCCTTTAGAATATTAAGCGAAGAAATCAGCCCAATCAAAAATATCATTACCGGAATCTCGCTTTCGGACATATTTGCTCCATGCGACGATCACCGGCAATGATGTTTATTTAACCCAAGACAAACCTTAAGCTAGGCGCCAATCAATTGGGGTTTTATCATGTTCCATCAAATACTGGTTTGCACGTGAAAAATGTTTACTACCAAAAAAACCACGATAGACAGACAACGGTGATGGATGGACCGCCGTTAACACAAGATGCTTCTTCGCATCAATGAGCACACTTTTCTTTTGGGCATAACTTCCCCACAACAGAAATACAACATGTTCACAACGCTCCGAAATGGCATGAATAATACTATCTGTAAAAATCTCCCAACCTTTCTTTTGATGTGAACCTGCCAAATGTGCCTGCACTGTCAATGTCGCATTTAACAACAGTACACCCTGTTTGGCCCAATAGGTCAAATCGCCAGCACGCGGCTCAACAAAACCGGGTATATCGTCTTGCAATTCCTTAAAGATATTTTTTAAGGATGGCGGCAAAGCAATCCCTTCTGGCACAGAGAAAGACAAGCCATGTGCCTGCCCATCATTATGATAAGGATCCTGCCCTAAGATAACTACTTTTACCTGGTCCAATGGCGTCAGCTTAAAAGCATTCATCACCAGATCTGCCGGTGGAAACACTTTCGTTTTCTGACGCTCTTCTTGCACAAAAGTAGACAGTTGTTTCATATAGGGCTGACCAAACAAAGGCTTTAGCACAGGAGCCCAAGAATCATCGTATTGCTTTTCCATACCCCAAACATAGATAAAGTTGCATATAAAGGCAAATTTATCCACATAAGCTCTTTTCAAGAGACTACAGCAAAAAAAACGAGCACATCTTGTTTATCCATATCCTCTTCAGGGGGAAAAACACATTTTTACAAAATAACCACCTGAACGAGTTGCTTAAACGATGAAATTAACGGATATTTGCAGAATTAAATTGAATACAAATATTTTAAACAAAGATTTATGTCAAATCTCGTTAGAATCATTATTTGCAGTGCATTGCTGATCGGAACAGTTGCCTTATTCTGGACTGGAAATTGGGGATGGGGAATCTTAGGTATCCTGATCACGATCTTAGGCTTTGTTACTGTATTTTTCCACGAATATATGCTGATTGCGCAATGGTATATGCGTAAACAAAATATGGCCGCAGCTGAAAAATGGCTCCGTAAAATCACCAACTACGAAAAGCAATTAATCCCACAACAGCACGGTTACTACAATATGCTGATCGGACTGATCGAATCACAACGTGCACCTATGCAATCCGAAAAATATTTTAAGAAGGCATTGGCGTTGGGCTTACATATGGATCATAATATCGCTTTAGCAAAATTAAGCCTGGCAGGTGTAGCAATGGCAAAACGCAACAAGCGTGAAGCCGAAAAACTACTTCAGGAAGCGAAAAAAGCAGATAAAAACAAATTATTGGCCGATCAGATCAAAATGATGAAAGACCAAATGGGTATGATGGACAAACAGCAGATCAGATACAATCGATAATATTGAATAATCAAAAAAGCTTCAAAGTATAACTTTGAAGCTTTTTTGCTCAAGAGCCAAAATCTATTATTTCTTTAATGGAATAGGAACTTCCAAAAACTCACCCTCTTCCGTACTGCTCTCAAACACCAGTTTAATCATAACCGGCTTATCCGTTTTCTTCCAATCCTTAACAACGACCTGTATATCCACAGGCTTATCTTCTTCTAGCAAATAGTGCAGATAATTCTGCTTGTCTTCAAATTTAACCAAAACATTTCCCATCTGAATCGTTGAAAAGAAATGGGGTTGTTTCTTCTGATCCAACACCTGCGTGGAAAAGGTGTTCATTTTATATTCTCGTGGATCGGTACTATAAGATATCGCAAACAAATTGATCACCAGTTCATTCTTACCCTCATCGAAGTGAAATTCCCGCACATCGAATTGAATATCGTCAACAACCAGCAATGAATCTGCCGACTGAGCCTTTACAAGCCCACCTCCAAGAAAGAGGATCAAGACAACAACATATCTAAAAAAAACATTCATATCATATTATATTTAAAAAAGCCACGATCTTCGTGGCTTTAACTCGTATTATTTTATTGTCTTAAAATTATGCTCGCAATCGATCGGCAGATCGGATCAACTTTTCATCTTTACGTACTCCACCCATCGCTAACGCACAGAAAATAATCGAAATTGGCAACAAAAAGAAACCTACCCCGATATTCCCGGCACCTAAAAACTGGCTCACGGTGGCAAGATGAGTACTTGCAGACGAGTATAACCAGATTGCAAATAAGATGATCGCCACAATCTCCACCCATATAAGCAAAAGTTGAACTTTACGCTTTTTAAATTTAAATATCGTAAATAGCGGAAGTCCTCCCAATAACACGGTCACCACAGTCTGGAGAATATAACCAAATCCCCCCTCATGTACAGACTGACCAGCAGCAACACTATACACACCAGTCACCTTCACATTCTTTCCTAAACCCACTAAATCGCTATAATTAACATAGGGAAATAGAAACAAGCCAAATATGACTAATCCTGCTATCAGCAAATAAACAGTTTGGATACGTTGAATCATAGTTTAATTTTTGTATATCAACAAACTTAGATAAATTGATTTTCATATGCAATATAATTGCGACCGAAAAAACAACCAATCCTACAGCTCTATAAACACCAAAACAATCAAACCTGACATTTTGTTGTATTTTTTTACATCATATCAAAGGGCTTCTTTTTAGAAAGCTTTATCTTTGCGAAAAAAAAATACCATGTTATACATATATGGAGCAACCGCTCATGCTAAAACTGCGGTAGATGTAGCAGAAGATTTAGCGATTGAAATTGGTGGTCTTATCGACAAATCGCTACTAATTGAAGATGTGTTTGATTACGAGGTTCAACTTCATCATGAATCAAAAGGCACGGAAGAAAATTTCTTTGTCGCAGTCAAGAATCCTGGTCTTCGCCAAAGGATTGTGTCAGAAAACGCAAACTGGAACTTCCAGACCCTCATCCATCCTAAAGCCTACGTATCAAAAAGAGCCGAAATTGGTGAAGGCACCATTATTCTCCCTGGCGCTTCGATCGCTCCAGATGTACAAATAGGCAACCACTGCGTTATTGCCGGTTCCGCCGTTATCGAAAGCAACACCATTATTGAAGATTTTGTCAACATCGGCCCAAATGTCTCAATCGGAGCAAACGTTCTAGTCGGTCGAGGTTCAGAAATTAAAGCAAATACACGTATCGAAGACGAAGAAACTATCCCCAAAGAGAGTATTATCGCTTAATTAAATCCCTGCGGAATGAAACTGTAAGTCGTATAGTTTTTTATAATAACCATCGAAAGATAGCAATTCCTGATGCGTTCCGATTTCCTTGATTTCGCCTTTATCCAACACAATAATCTTGTCCGCCTTCTGAATGGTGGACAAGCGGTGGGCAATAACAATCGATGTTCTTCCTTTCATGAGGTTATCAATTGCATGTTGGATCATTTCTTCCGTTTCGGTATCAACAGAAGAAGTCGCTTCGTCCAAAATAAGAATCCGAGGATCGTGTACCAAAGCCCGTATAAAAGAAATCAATTGTGCCTGCCCCGCAGATAAAGTTGCTCCCCGCTCTTTCACATCATAATCATAGCCCCCTGGAAGTCGCATAATAAAATCATGCGCGCCCACCTCCTTTGCCGCTTCGATCACCTGCTCTCTAGATATTGCAGGATCACCTAATGTAATGTTATTGATGACACTATCCGAAAAGAGAAATACATCCTGCAATACCGTCGAAATGGTATTTCTCAGATAATCAAGATCATAATCCCGGATATTACGGCCATCCAATAGAATTTCGCCCTTATTGATTTCATAAAACCGGCTTAGAATATTGATGGTAGAAGATTTTCCGGCACCAGTAGCCCCAACTAAAGCTAAGGTCTCGCCCGGATTAACATTGAAGTTAACATCTTTCAGAACCCAGTTTTCCTCATTATAAGCAAACCAAACATCGCGAAAAGCAATCTCTCCTTTGATATGTGCGGGTTTCAAGGTCCCCAAATTAGGCGTCTTTTCATCGGTATCCAAGACTTCAAAAATTCGTTCAGCACTGACCATACCCATTTGAAGTGTATTGAACTTGTCAATAAGTTCCCGAATGGGCCTAAAGATCATATTGATATACATGATGAAGGCCACAACTACACCCGGAGAGATCACATCACCCATAATTTGTTTGGAACCAAACCATACCAATAATCCCAAAGCAATAGCCATGATAATTTCCAAAACAGGGAAAAAGATGGAGAAGTACCAATTGGTTCGAATATGTGCATTGCGATGTTGCGCATTAATTTCTTTGAACTTATCCATTTCCTGCTTTTCACGCGCAAAATATTGGATAATCCCGACTCCCGTAATATGTTCCTGCAAAAATGTATTTAAATTGGAAACCCATTTCCTCACATCAATAAAAGCAGATTTCATTGCCTCTTTAAACACATAAGTTGCTGCCACCATCAAAGGCATGGGAATTAAAACAATCAATGTTAGCTTCCAATCGGAGTAAAACATCACAACCAGAATAACGACCAGCTGCAATAAATCACCGATAATCTGGATCAAGCCCTCAGAAAAAATATTGGAAAGAGTCTCCAGATCAGAAATGGTGCGTGTAATCAGTTTTCCCAACGCCGTACGATCAAAATACTTGAGCCGGAGTTGAACAATGTGGTTAAATACCTGAATCCGGATATCGCGAATGACCGACTGCCCCAAGGTATTTGTCATTAAGGTATGGTAATAACGAATCAAGGTCTGCAGGATAACCAATGCCAACATCGCTATCAGCATGAGGGACAACCCATTGGTATCGAAGTTTAAAATATAGTTATCTAATGTATGCTGAATTAGCATAGGCAAAGCGGGCGCCACAGCGGCCAACAATATCGTTAGAACAACCGATATCCAAAATGACACATGGTAAGGCCGCATATAGCGACTCATGCGTTTCACTAAATTGATATCGTAGGTTTTACCAGTTATTTTATCTTGACTCACGTTAAATTCTATATCTATTAAGTTCTATATATAAGGATATGCTACTTCTGTTAAATATAAACCATGTGCAGGAACAGAAACACCCGCTTTTCCGCGGTTTTTACTTTGAATAACATCTTGCATAAATGAAACCGGCTTGCCTTTTATCCCTATTTCCAACGATGTCCCTACAATGGCACGCACCATATTGCGCAAAAAACGATCTGCAGTTATGTGAAAAACCAGATGCTGCTCAGTATGCCATACCCACTCAGCTCTACGAATATCGCAAATATTTGTAAACACCTGCGTATGAGACTTACTAAAGCATTCGAAATCTTGTTTACCCAATAAAAATTGTGCAGCTTCATTCATTTTTTCAACATCCGGACGATCGCGCATAAAACATGAATAGGGATAGATAAAAGGATCTTTATGAAAATGAAGATGGTATTCATATGATCTTTGCGTTGCATCGAAGCGAGCATGTGCTTCGGGTTCCACTTCGATCAAGCGCTTCACGGCCACATCAAAGGGCAATAAAGCATTGAGCGAATGAATAAAACGATCAGCTTTTTGTAGAATACCCACGGGGGCAGCATCGAAATGTGCATACAACTGCTTGGCATGAACACCCGTATCTGTACGGCCAGCTCCCGTTGTTTCAATGGGCTCCCGCAACAGGGTTTCAAGCGCTTTATTCAGCATTTCCTGCACGGAAATTGCATTATTCTGAATTTGCCAACCATGATAAGCCTGTCCAAAATAGGCTATTTCTAAAAAAAAACGTCTTTTATCCATTATATGCAACAAAGGTACGTTTTTCCAAATGAGCATCATTTTTCCATAGAACTAATTTGCTCATTTTACGCATTATTTAATCCTTACATGACAAAACTGTTTGTTTTGCCCTTCCTTTTTACTCGAATCTGCCTGATGGGCAATTTGGTATTCAGTGGCACCAAAGCCACAGTAAACACCTACTATCTTCGCCCTGCGACCACGGTAAGTCCACCGTGAGTCCACGTTGAGTCCACCTTTTTAAGTACATTCAATGCGCGAGCACCATGGTCGCAATATGGTCGCACCCCGAACTTATCCCCTCGTTGTGCATAACACAAAGCTAAAAAGACTAGAGTAAATCGACCAGATTTTCAAAAGCCATGCCGCGTGATGCTTTCAATAAAACTGTGGCATCAGTTATCGGTTTTTCGCTGATTGCTTGTTTTGCTTCAGCAGTAGTTTCATAAAACTCTCCACCTTCATACCGATGTGCGAAAAATTCTTTGCCGACAAAAATCTTGCGATCTGCAGGAATAGCTCTTACGTTTTCAACAATTTTTCTATGCTCTTCAAAGGATTCGGCCCCCAATTCAAACATATCACCCAATACAATAGCCTTCTTATCCGCTTCAATAATCCGGATATTATCCAGTGCAGCGGCCATGCTTGTTGCATTGGCATTATAATAATCGCAGATCAGCGTATTGTGGGCCGTTTTCATAACCTGCGAGCGATTGTTGGTAGGTGTGTATCCTTCAATACCCCGATTGATCGCCTCAGAAGAAATGCCAAAATGCAGACCCACTGCAATTGCCGCAAGAAAGTTTTCGGTATTATAAGAGCCTGTTAACTGCGTATCAACTACATAAGATTCGGTCGCCCCCTTCTTTTGCCACTCGATCTGCAAAAGGGGATTTGCTTTAAGAAGCTTTCCAATCACATCATTACCTTCCGAGAAACCATAAGTAATGATGTCAGCTATCTTGCGAGCCGAAGCCATCTCTTTGAGATGTGGGTTATCGGCCTGCAAAAATAATACCCCTTGATGGTCTTGCAGCCAATCGTATAGCTCACCTTTGGTTTTCTTTACTCCTTCAAAAGAGCCAAAACCTTCTAGATGTGCTTTACCAACGTTAGAAATCAAACCATGTGTCGGTTCGGCAATCCCACACAAAAAAGCAATTTCTTCCAAATGGTTTGCCCCCATTTCGATAATTGCCAGCTCAATGGAATCATCTATTGCCAATAATGTTAAGGGAACACCAATATGATTATTCAAATTTCCTTTCGTCGCGTATGCTTTATACTTCTGTGAAACAACGGCATACAATAGTTCCTTCGTAGTCGTTTTTCCATTTGTACCCGTCACCCCAATAATTGGTATGTGCAACTGATGTCTGTGGTAATTTGCAAGCTGCTGTAGTGTTTTTAAAACATCATCAACAAGAATATACGCATCTCCTTTTCGGTAGGTCTCTTCATCAATAACAACATATTTAGCGCCCATTTCAAGCGCTTTCTCGGCGAAAGCATTTCCATTGAAATTAGCACCTTTTAAGGCGAAAAAAATACTATCCTTTTCAATTTTACGTGTATCCGTTGTAATATTAGGATACTGCTTATAAATCTGATAGAGTGATTGGATGTCCATGTTGAGAAATTTGTTGAACAAACTTAGAGAAATTGCTTTTTATATGCAATACAATTGAACTCCATATAGACAATTTAGGCCCCTTAATCGTTCTGAACATCCTTTTGTGGCTATACAAGCTCAATCAAAGATATCCAAAACACGTAATATTTCAAGATACAAGTGCACGCTTCATGCCATGGTAGCATGCTAGAATTGTCTTTTCAATCGGTTCACGCAAACGTGACCGATAACGTTTGCGCATTTATTTTGGTGGATTTCCTTTAAGGAAGGCTTTAATATTGGTAATTTCATTGACCAATTAAACAATTTGGAATGCGAACGATCATACTTTCCCTTTTTTTAATTCCTTTTTTTCTTTTTGCTACGGAAGTAAAGAGCTATGATTTTGTCGTGGCCAAAGATGGTACGGGAAATTTCACGACAATTCAAGATGCCATTCATGCTGTCCCAGATTTTCGAAAAAAGGAAACGAAAATATATATCAAAAACGGGACATATCGCGAAAAAATCATCCTCCCGGGGAGCAAGCAGTTTGTTACATTAGTCGGTGAAGATAAATTTAAAACGATTATCAGTTATGACGATTATGCGCAAAAGAAAAATCGTTTTGGTGAGGAAATGGGTACTTCTGGCTCAGCAAGTTTTTATTGCTATGGGGACGATTTTACGGCCATAAACCTTTCTTTCGAAAATGGATCCGGCCCGGTAGGCCAGGCAGTGGCGGCATGGATCTCCGGAGACCGTAATTTGTTTCTCAATTGTCGCTTCTTAGGATTTCAAGACACCTTATACACTTTCGGGAAGGGAACAAGACAGCTTTATTACCAATGCTATATCGAAGGTACTGTAGATTTTATCTTTGGCGGGTCCACGGCCTGGTTTGAAAATTGTGAACTGCACTGCAAAAACAAGGGCTATATTACCGCAGCATCTACGCCCGAACAGGTAGATTTTGGCTATATCTTTAACAACTGCAACATCACGGGAAATAAAGACACAAAGACGTTCTATCTTGGACGCCCTTGGCGACCTTATGCCAAAGTAATTTTCATGCATTGTAATCTTCCCCAATTTATTGACGATAAAGGTTGGCACAACTGGGGCAAAGAGTCAAATGAGAAAACAGCTTATTTCGCAGAATATAAAAACAAAGGCGCAGGCTCAGTGTCACAAAATCGTGTCAAATGGAGTCGCCTATTAACAGATCGAGAGGCCGATAGCCTTAATTTTCAACGTGTATTCAAGGATTGGGTACCAACGCTTACATTTGATCGATAAGTCATGACCGGTAACGATTGCATAAGTTTTTCATCCAAGTTAGGGACAAAGAATGTACAATTGCTTTTACAAATAACCATTTTTAAACCAAAATGTAAAAAATGAATTCGTTTAAAAAGCACTATTCACGTACATTGAAATCCGCTCTTGGATTGCTTCTCGTGCTACCACAGCTGTGTATAGCACAAGAGCCTGCCCGTCCTATCGTACAACAGGTCGAATTTAAGAAAGACACGTTAAATATCGGCAATTATGGTGCTAAAGGTGACGGTCAATTTCTTAATACGGCTTTAATCAATCAAACTATCCGTAGATGTAGCGAAACTGGTGGCGGTGTGGTACTGATCCCTGCCGGAATTTGGGTGGCAGGACCTATTGAAATGCAGAGCAATGTAAACCTGCACCTCAAACAAGTTGCCGTACTGCTTTTCACCAAGGACTTTGATCAATATAAGCTCGTTGAATCTAATATTCATTTATCGAAATCCAACACAAGGACTGCCAAGAAGATCAGTCAATTTATAGCGGGAAGTACAGACAAATCCTTAACGATCAAAAATTAGGAACGCGATGAGAAAGTTATTTTTAATTCTTTTAAACCTTGCAACACTTGTTCCATTTTCTGGATTTGGCCAACAAAAGCCTTTTTCTGAGCAGATGGCTAACACTGTACTTGAACAGCTCTACCCGGATTCATTATTCAACAGGACCTACAAATTTCCAAAATGGACATACGATATGGGGGTTATTTTTGAAGGCCTGACAGATGTATGGCGCAATACCGCAGACGCTACCTATTTTAATTATATGCAATCGCGCATGGATGCTTACCTCAGCATTCCGGATTCGATTAAAAACTATGATGCATACGACTTCAATATCGACAATATCAAAAATGGCACGGCGCTATTAACACTTTACAAAGTAACCGGTAAAGAAAAATATCTAAAGGCCTGCCACCAATTATATGCACAGCTTCAAAAGCAGCCCCGCACACATGAAGGTGGATTTTGGCATAAGAAAATTTATCCTTACCAAATGTGGCTAGATGGTTTGTACATGGGACAACCTTTTTATGCAGAATATGCAAGCCTAATGGATATCCCTGCTGCTTTTGACGATATCGCCAACCAGTTTAGCTACATGGAAAAAAACGCCCGTGACACAAAAACAGGCCTACTGTATCATGGCTGGGATGAATCAAGAAAGGAACGCTGGTCGAACCCCAAAACAGGTTTATCACCGCACTTTTGGGCTAGAGGTATGGGCTGGTATGTCATGGCACTTGTCGATGTGCTGGATTATTTCCCAGAGGAGCATCCGCGCAGACAAGAACTCCTTGCAATCTTAAACAGAACGTTATCGGCAGTCGTCAAGTATCAAGATGTAAAAACCGGTGTTTGGTATGACATTGTGGATCTGGGGACAAGAAAAGGAAATTACCTGGAATCTTCGGCCTCCAGTATGTTTGTATTTGCATTGGCAAAATCATTACGCAAAGGTTATATCCCGGCTTCATTTCAGAAAAATCTGGATCGGGGCTACCAAGGGCTTTTAAAAGAATTTATCACCCCTGCTGGAGAAAACCGTGTTAATCTCACAAAGACTGTTCAAGTTTCCGGTTTGGGTGGAAAACAATATCGCGATGGTAGTTTCGAATATTATATGAGCGAACCAGTCATTACCAATGATCCCAAAGGAGTCGGTGCTTTTATCCTTGCAGCTTCCGAAGTTGAATTTGGAAAGGAACAAAAAGGAAAAAAAAGACGCACTATCACATTGGACAATTATTTCAACAACGAATATAAAAAGACTGCATCGGGGCAACTTAAACCCTACCATTATCTTTGGAATGGTGACGATAACAACGGATTTTCCCTTTTGGGTAGGGTATTTGAAAAAAATGGTGGTCAATTAAACACATTAAAAACAGCACCTACAGTACAAAATCTCTCAAAATCCAATGTCTATATCATTGTAGACCCCGATACAGAGAAAGAAACTGAGCATCCGCATTTTATGAATGAAACCGACGCCCAACAGATTGCTCAATGGGTTAAACAGGGCGGGGTACTTGTTCTTTTCTTAAATGATAGCGGCAACTGCGAAATCAGCAAATTCAATACCCTCGCACAAAAATTTGGCATCACATTCAATGAGGACAGCCGCAATCGTGTGAAAGGAAATGATTTTCAGACAGGAGCAATTGCAATTCCAAAGGATAATGCCGTATTTCCGAATACAACCCAAATATATATCAAGGAAATTTCAACATTACAGGTAAACGCTCCGGCCCAAGCATTGATTCAAGACAATGGTGATACCATCATTGCTACGGCAAAATATGGAAAAGGTACCGTATTTGCCATTGGGGACCCCTGGTTATATAATGAATATACCGATGGAAGAAAACTACCTAAGGAATATGAGAACTTTACTGCAGCGAATGATTTAGTACACTGGTTATTCAAACAGATCAACAACTAGAGACCATGAGAAAAATAAGTATGCTAAGTTTCATCGCGGTATCAGTATTTCATCATTACGGTATTGGACAGACCCTGCCTAACAAAGATTCATTGGCCGAAAAGATGCTTCAGTACCAGTTATCAAATGGGGCCTGGCCCAAACAGTTGGCAGACAAAAGTGTGGTAGATTATAGACTTCCATTAACGAACGAGCTCTTACAGAAGATCAAGGAAACAGCTATTGATCATGCCACACTCGACAATAATGCGACAACCCGGGAAATAACTGGATTGATCAAGGCTTTTAAGGACACGAGAAATCAGGCTTATTTGACTGCAGCAGAAAAAGGTATTGCCTATATTTTATCGGCTCAATATGAGAATGGTGGATTTCCACAATACTATCCAAATAAATCACTCTATAGAGCTGAGATAACCTACAACGATAATGCCATGATCAATGCATTACTGGTGCTTTACAAAGTAGCAAATAGGCAAGACGGATTTGAGGCTATCAATCCCATATTTGTGTCAAAAGCACAAAAAGCAGTAGAAAAGGGCATAGTTTGTATCCTGAAAACACAGGTCATGCAAGGTGGGGAAAGGAGTATTTGGGCTGCGCAATACAATCAGAATACTTTAAAACCTGCTCAGGCAAGAAAGTTTGAACCAGCTTCATTGAGCACAAGTGAATCTGTTTCCATCATTCGCTTTCTCATGCTGCAGCCTGCAACCACTGAAATTAAGCAGGCCATCGAACATGCAATACAATGGTTCGAACAGCATGATATTGAAGGTTACCGTTTCGACCGTATACAGGATCCGCTGACTGGAAAATATCAACGGCAGCTTGTCGCTGATCGGACTTCCACGATTTGGCCGCGATTTTATAATCTCGAAGACAACCGTCCATTGTTTGGAGATCGGGACAATACAATCAAATACAACTTTGAGGAGGTTTCAGAGGAGCGTAGAAATGGCTATGCCTGGTTCGGCAACTGGCCGGAAAAGCTGATCCAAAAGGACTATCCAAAGTGGAAAAAACAATACAAAATTCAATAATAAAACGAGCAGATGTTACTGACACAACATACTATACAAACGATGAGCACTGACCTGGTGAATAAACCGACGGCAGCGTCCTTCGCATATCCAGAAAAGATTCTTCAATTTGGCACCGGCGTATTACTCAGAGGCCTCCCGGATTATTTTGTCCATAAAGCAAATCAAAAAAATCTGTTTTGCGGTAGAATCCTGGTTGTAAAGTCAACAAGTTCGGCAGGTTCTGATGCCTTCGAACAACAGGACAACCTATACACATTATCCATTAAAGGTATAGAAGACGGTGAAGAGATTTCACAATATGAAATCAATAATTCGATTTCCCGTGTATTGGCGGCCAACCAACATTGGTCAGAAATATTAAAAAGCGCCGAAAATCCGGATCTTGAAATTGTCTTCTCCAACACCACCGAAGTCGGCATTGTTATGAGCGAAGACCGCATCAGTGACGCACCACCGGCTTCTTTCCCGGGTAAACTTTTGGCTATTCTTTATCGGAGATTTGTTTACTTCAATGCGGATAAAAACAAGGGCTTAACCGTCGTCCCTAGCGAATTGATTACCGACAATGGAACTAAACTGAAATCAATCGTCACTGCCCTCGCTAAGTTGAATGAACTCCCAGAAGAGTTTATGGACTGGCTTAATACCGCCAATGACTTTTGTAACACCCTAGTCGATCGTATCGTCCCTGGAGCATTGCCTCTAGCGGAATACACGAAAACCTGCGCTTTACTGGGCTACGAAGATCAATTGATGATTATGGCCGAACCCTTTCGCTTATGGGCGATAGAAGCGACTTCTGAACGTATACAACAACGCCTGTCCTTTGCATTGGCAGATCCGAATGTCATGTTGGTTCCATCAATTGAAAAGTACAAGGAAATCAAACTAAGGCTGCTCAATGGAACGCATACTTTAAGTTGTGCCCTTGCCCTTCTTGCGGGCTTCGAAACTGTAAAGGAGGCCATGCAAAATGCAGCATTCAATCAATTTATACGTCTTTTAATGCAAGATGAAATTGGTCCCGCCATTTTAAGCGACAGTATTTCTGTTGCGGATATCAACGATTTCTCATCCAAAGTCATCGACCGCTTTGCTAATCCACATCTGGAACACAAATGGGAATCCATCGCTTTAAACTATAGCTCAAAAATGGCAATGCGCAATATTCCCTTGCTAAAAAAGTGGTATACAACGCACAATAAAGCTCCTCAACTCTTCGCACTTGGATTTGCGGCTTATCTCTATCTACTAAAATCCACGCTGAACGGTGCTCAGTATGAGCAATTGATTACTGGACGAACGGTTGTGCTTCAGGACGAATCGGCACCGAGGTTACATGCCGCTTGGTGCAATCCAGATACACTCGTCCATACCGTGCTTTCAGATACGGGCTTATGGGGGATCAATTTAACGGAGTTTCCTCATTTTGAAGAAACAGTGAACCAAAAATTGCAACAGATCATTGAAAAAGGGGCATTAAAGGCACTCGAAATTTCAGCAGTTCTCGACAATAAAACGGTATAAATAGCACTAAAGATGAAAAACAACGTATTAAAGATACATCCCAAAGACAATGTTTTAGTCGCCTTACAAGATCTCAAAAAAGGTGATGCAATTTCGTTTGAGGGTGCACATTATATTCTACAGGAAGATATTCCGGCCAAGCATAAATTTTTTATGCAGGATATGCACTTTGGTGACGAAATCTATATGTATGGTGTTCTCGTAGGAAAAGCGCAATTTGATATCCCACAGGGAAGCATCATGAATACCGGCAACACCAAACATGCAGCCGAACCTTACCATTTCAGGCCTTCACATTACCACTGGGAAAAGCCTGATGTTGCAAAGTTTGAAGGAAGAACTTTCAATGGTTACCTCCGTCCGGACGGCCGTGTTGGCACCGCAAATTACTGGTTATTTATCCCAACCGTTTTCTGCGAAAACCGAAATCTTGATGTTATCAAAGAGGCATTATACAATGAGCTTGGCTATTCAGTCACTGGAAAATACAAGAACTTCACTCATCAGCTGTTAAAAGCCTATGAAAAGGGTGAAACACTAGACCTATCCTCACTCGGGCAGCTAAATACAATTACGGAGCAATCGGATCGTGTATTCAGAAACGTAGATGGGATCAAATTTTTGAATCATCAGGGGGGCTGTGGCGGAATCCGACAAGATGCAGCCATCTTGAGTAAGTTACTTGCGGCCTACGCCGACCATCCAAATGTCGCAGGTATTACGGTATTGAGTCTAGGTTGCCAAAATTTGCAGCTGAACGATCTCGTCAACGACATTAAGCTGCGTAATCCAGGATTTGACAAACCATTGTACTTATTTGAACAGCAACAATCAAAAAGTGAGGAGCAACTACTGAAAGAGGCGATACTACAAACTTTTGTGGGGCTGACAGAAATTAATAAACTTGGAAGACAGCCGGTACCATTGAGCAAATTAACCTTGGGTGTAAAATGCGGTGGTAGCGATGGATTCAGTGGTATTTCTGCCAATCCCGCAGTCGGTTATACCGCAGACCTTTTAGTTGCTCTTGGCGGAAAGGTACTGTTGGCCGAATTTCCAGAATTATGTGGTGCCGAGCAGAATCTAATAGACCGTACCATCGATCCAAAGGCTGCCAATAAATTCATCGATCTGATGACCGCTTATAGCAATGCTGCCGAGGCTGTTGGTTCGGGTTTTTATATGAATCCATCTCCAGGAAATATCCGCGATGGGCTTATCACGGATGCTATAAAAAGCAATGGAGCAGCAAAAAAAGGAGGAACCTCCCCTGTTGTTGATGTTTTGGACTACACAGAAGAAGCAACGAAACCGGGGCTTAACCTCGTTTGCACGCCAGGAAATGATGTGGAAGCGACCACAGGGAAAGCTGCCGCAGGCGCAACACTTATTTTATTCACGACGGGTTTAGGTACGCCTACCGGAAATCCAATATGCCCGGTCATCAAAGTTGCAACAAATAATGTCCTGGCAACCAAAATGGCCGACATTATCGATATCAATACCGGCCCCATTATAGATGGCGAGAAATCGATCCAAACCATGGGCGAAGACATTTTAGAATATTGTATCAAAGCAGCTAGTGGTGAAATAACACCTAAGGCTGTCCAATTAAATCAAGACGACTTTATACCTTGGAAAAGAGGTGTGAGTTTATAAAAATAGGATATTGTATGAAAGCTTTTTTAGACGACAACTTTTTATTAAACACAAAAACAGCAGAACAGCTGTATCACAGCTATTCAAAGCATTTGCCGATCATTGATTATCATAATCACTTGATTCCTGAACAAATCGCTAATAATGTAAAATTCGACAATATTAGTCAAGTGTGGTTACATGGCGATCATTACAAATGGAGGGCCATGCGGGCCAATGGTGTCAATGAGCGTTATATTACAGGCGATGCTTCCGATGAGGAAAAATTTATCAAGTGGGCAGAAACGGTACCTTATACGCTTCGCAACCCGTTACATCACTGGACACACCTCGAGTTACAGCGCTATTTTGGTATCACAGATTTGTTGTCACCAAAGACGGCTGCAAGGATATATGCCGATACAGGCGCTTTGTTACAACAAGACAGCCATTCCGTTCGCGGGTTACTGAAAATGATGAAGGTTGAAGTGGTTTGTACCACTGACGATCCTATCGACAGCCTCGAGTTTCACCAACAATTTGCAAAGGAAAAAGAATCGTTCAAAATGCTTCCCGCCTTTCGTCCGGATAAAGCGATGAACTCAGATGATATTATTGCATTAAATCAATATATCGATAAACTGGAAGCAGTCAGCAACATTCAAATCAATAGCCTTGGAGATTACTTAAACGCGTTAAAAACAAGACATGATTTCTTTGCTGCCAACGGATGTAAAGTATCGGATCACGGCCTGGAGCAAATCTATGCCGAAGATTATACCGAACAAGAAATCGTGACGATCTTTGAGAAGATTCGTACAAAAAAGGAAATCTCTCCGACCGAAAATCTGAAATTCAAATCTGCGATGTTGATTTATTTTGCAGAATGGGACCATGAAAAAGGCTGGGTTCAACAATATCACTTAGGAGCATTGCGCAACAACAATGCCCGTATGCATCGTTTGATCGGACCTGATACCGGTTGGGATTCGATCGGAGATTTTAGTCAGGCACGTGCATTGTCAAAATTTTTGAATAAATTAGACAATCAAGATAAGCTAACCAAGACCATCTTGTATAATCTCAATCCTGCCGACAATGAACTTATTGCAACCATGATCGGGAATTTCAACGATGGATCAATTAAGGGAAAAATTCAGTTTGGCTCGGCTTGGTGGTTTCTAGACCAAAAAGACGGCATGACAAAACAAATCAACACACTGTCAAATATGGGTTTATTGAGCCGTCTCGTTGGTATGTTGACAGATTCTAGAAGCTTCCTTTCATTTCCAAGGCATGAATATTTCAGAAGATTGTTGTGCGACATCTTCGGACAGGACATTGAAAAGGGAGAGATACCACATGATATCGAATGGGTAGGGAAAATCATAACAGATATCAGCTATAATAACGCAAAAGAATATTTTGAATTTTAATGAACATGCAGGGTAAAGTTTTAAGCTTTGGAGAATTGTTGTTGCGGATCTGCCCCGACATCGAACAAGATTGGATTGAACAACATCAGCTGCCTTTCTACGTCGGCGGGGCCGAGCTGAATGTAGCCACAGCCTTGGCGTTGTGGAATGTACCATCATCCTACTTATCTGCAATTCCTCAAAATGCCATCTGTGAAGGTATTGATAGCTACCTGAAACGCAGAAATATAGACACATCAGCGATGCAATGGACTGGCGAGAGATTGGGTATTTACTATCTGCCAAAAGGAAAAGATCTAAAAAATGCAGGTGTCATTTATGACCGTGCGAACTCCTCCTTTGCAAACCTCAAAGTAGGTAGCATTGACTGGGACGAGGTCTTTGTCGATGTTAAGTGGTTTCATTTTTCAGCCATCTGTCCTGCAATTAGTCAAGATATTGCAGACCTATGCCTGGAAGCCGTAAAAAAAGCACAAGAGAAAGCAATCTTTGTATCCCTGGACCTGAATTACCGTGCTAAACTCTGGAAATATGGAAAGACCCCAAAAGAGATTATGTCCGAAATTGCCCAATATTGCAATTTAATTATGGGCAATATATGGGCTGCTCATCAGATGCTCGGAACCCAGCTAGAGGAACAATTCTTAACTTCTTCTTCCGGATATCAGGAAGAAGATCTATTGGCACAAGCAGAGCGGACGAGCAAGGAAATTATTTCCGCGAATCCGATTTGTCAGTATGTGGCCAATACTTTTCGTTTTGACTATAAAACCAAGGGAATCAAGTATTATACCACACTGTTTGACAAAGACAGCCTGATTAAATCAACGGAATATACTGCCGAAGAAATTTTGGACAAAGTAGGTAGTGGAGATTGCTTTATGGCAGGTCTGATTTATGGGTTGTATTCCAACCTTTCTCCAAAAGAGACCCTAGCGTTTGCAACGCTCGCAGCATTCGATAAACTATTCATCGCAAGCGATGCAACAACAAGTACAGTGGAAGACATAAAAAAAAGAATGATAGCATGAATTTGAAAGAAATTGTATTAGATAAAATTATAGAGCAGGGGACACTTCCTTTGTTTTTTCATCACGATAAGGCCGAAAGCATAACTATCCTGCGAACTTTATATCAGGCAGGCATACGTGTCTTTGAATTTACAAACCGCGGCCCAGAAGCATTGGCAGTGTTTGAAAGTTTGATTGCCGCAAGGAATTTAGACATGCCAGATCTCTATTTAGGTATTGGCACCATCAAATCGGTTGAAGAAGCGCAACAATTTCTGCAGATTGGTGCAGATTTTATTGTTTCTCCCATTGTAAACCCCTTAGTTGGCTCTCTTGTACATGAGCAACATAAGTTGTGGATTCCAGGATGTATGACACCGACAGAAATTTATACCGCGCAACAGCAACAAGCGGCGCTTATAAAATTATTTCCGGCAAATATTCTGGGGCCGGCATTTATGTCGTCGATAAAAGATCTCTATAAAGGACAGAAATTTATGCCGACGGGGGGCGTAGAAATCGAAATGGAGAATTTAAAAGCCTGGTTCAAATCGGGGGTTTGTGCAGTAGGCATGGGCAGCAAGTTAATTGACCCCAAAGACACAAGCAATTTACTCGAAAACACTAAAAAAGCCCTTGAATTTGTCTCAAAAGCACGATAAACGTCTTTATATAGTGACTTCAAACAAGTCTTGCTGAGGAACACATTTTGACGACGGGAAACAGACACGTATACTAAAAAATAAACTATTAAACCCATTATGATTAACACGGAGAAAAAGGGTAATTACCGTTGGGTGATATGCTCTCTACTATTTTTTGCTACCACAATCAACTACCTGGATCGGCAGGTGCTGTCCCTGACCTGGAAAGATTTTATTAGCCCTGAGTTTCATTGGACAAATACAGACTATGGTAATATTACAGCACTATTTTCGATCTTTTACGCCATTAGTATGCTATTCGCAGGTCGCTTTGTGGATTGGATGGACACAAAAAAAGGTTTTCTATGGGCAATTGGAATCTGGTCAATTGGCGCCATATTACATGCTTTCTGTGGTATAGCGACATCAGGAATTGTTGCCGGCGAATGGTTCGTCGGTTTCGAAGGCGCAAAAGAAGCAATTTCTCATGTAAATAATGCCGGCTTAATTATTAGTGTTAGTGTCAATCTATTTATCTTTTCCCGTTTTGTTCTCGCTGTTGGAGAGGCGGGGAATTTTCCTGCCGCGATCAAAGCCACAGCCGAATATTTTCCAAAAAAAGACCGGGCGCTCTCAACAAGTATCTTCAACTCGGGCGCAACTATTGGTGCCCTGGCTGCACCCTTGACCATTCCTGTAATCGCTGCACATTGGGGTTGGGAAATGTCGTTCATCATCATAGGTGCATTAGGCTTCGTTTGGATGGGTTTCTGGATTTTTCTCTATAAAAAGCCACATGAAAATCCAAAAGTCAATGCGGCAGAATTGGCATATATCAATCAAGATGACCATGAACAGCAGTCCGCACACACAGTCGATACCAAACTTCCAAAAACAACCATATCTGAATGCTTAAAATATAAGCAAACCTGGGCATTCGCCTTTGGAAAATTTATGACCGACGGAGTCTGGTGGTTTTTCTTGTTCTGGATGCCAGCATATCTTTCTGCCGTCTACGACATAAAATCATCGGATACAGAAGGGCAGCTCGCAATTTTTGTCCTCTATGCAATTACTATGTTATCGATTTACGGCGGATGGCTACCGACCTACTTTGTGGAGAAAAAGGGTATGAATGCCTATGAAGGCCGCATGAAAGCCATGCTGTTATTTGCTTTTGTACCATTGGTTGTCCTTTTCGCTCAGCCCTTGGGGCATCTCTCCTATTGGATACCTGTCATTCTGATCGGTTTCGCCGGAGCCGCACATCAGTCCTGGTCCGCCAATATCTTTTCGACCATTGGAGACTCCTTCCCAAAACGCTCCATTGCAACTGTTACAGGGATTGGAGGACTTGCTGGAGGTATTGGCGCCTTTATTATCAACAAGACTTCAGGATGGTTATTTGATTATGCTAAAGAAACACAAATGACTTTTATGGGATTCAAAGGCGAAGAAGCTGGATATTTTATTATTTTCTCTTTCTGTGCGATTGCATATTTAATTGCATGGCTGGTAATGAAAACCCTAGTTCCTAAACTTATTTTAATAAAAAATTAACATATATTGCAAAATTTATATTATATTAGCAATATCTTTATAAATATCAATCTAAACCATTTTTTAAAACAATGAGCTTAAACTTAGAAGGTATCTTCTACGAGGAGAAAGACATTCCCGCAGAATTTACGCTCGACGAACAGGTCGATCAAAGAGAGTTCCTTTCCAATGGAGAAATGATTTCTTGGACGGGTCAAGTAAACGAAGTTTTTTCACCTATTTGTGTGAAGACGAAGGATGGCTTGAAACGTAAGCGCATCGGTAGTTTCCCTGTTTGTACTGAAAAAGAGTCCATGGAAGCCTTAGACGCTGCTGTAAAAGCATACGACAATGGCCGTGGAGAATGGCCGACAATGAGCGTTGCCGATCGTATTACTTGTGTTGAAAATTTCACGCAAAAGATGATTGCCAAAAAGGACATTGTTGTCAAGCTCATTATGTGGGAAATTGGCAAATCCTATGCAGACTCAGTAAAAGAGTTTGATCGTACTGTGGAATACATCTATGCAACGATCGATGCATTGAAAGATATAGACCGCGATTCTTCACGTTTTCAAATCGAACAAGGTATCGTCGCCCAAATCAGAAGATCTCCATTAGGCGTAGTCCTTTGTATGGGTCCATTCAACTATCCATTGAATGAGACATTCACGACATTGATTCCAGCATTGATCATGGGAAATACCATGTTATTCAAACCACCTAAACATGGTACTTTATTACACTATCCTTTATTAGAAGCTTTCAGAACGAGTTTCCCAAAAGGCGTTGTCAATACAATCTATGGCCGTGGCAACAAGATCGTCCCTAGCCTAATGCAATCGGGTAAGATCAATGTCTTGACGTTAATCGGTTCAAGCCGTGTTGCTGATGAACTTAAAAAATTGCATCCAAAAGTGAATCGCCTTCGCGCTATTCTTGGCTTGGACGCAAAAAATGCAGCAATTATTACAAAAGATGCAGATTTGAACCTCGCGGTTTCTGAAACCGTACTGGGGTCACTCTCTTTCAATGGCCAACGTTGTACAGCATTAAAAATTATCTATGTACATCGCAGCTTAGCACAAGAATTCCTAAAGCGTCTCTCTGCTGAAGTCGCCAAATTGAAATATGGAATGCCTTGGGAAAAAGGGGTGTCTTTGACGCCACTTCCAGAAGTCAATAAACCTGCTTATTTGACTGAATGCATTGAAGATGCAAAAGCATATGGTGCAAAAGTAGTCAATGAGAATGGTGGTCAAGTTGCAGAATCGTTCTTCTATCCGGCAATTGTTTATCCTGTCAATTCACAGATGAAACTTTACAGAGAGGAACAATTTGGTCCAGTTATCCCAGTCGTTCCTTTTGATGACCTTGAAGAACCTATCGAGTACTTAATCGGATCTTCGCACGGACAACAAGTAAGTATTTTTAGTAATAACGCAGCTGTTGTTTCATCCCTTATTGATCCACTGGTCAATCAAGTGAGCCGTGTAAACATTAATTGTCAATGCCAACGTGGTCCGGATACTTTCCCTTTCACAGGTAGAAAGGACAGTGCTGAAGGAACGTTGTCAGTAGTTGATGCTTTGCGCTCATTCTCCATACGTTCTCTAGTGGCCACAAAGTTCACTGAGGAAAACAAGAAATTGTTAAATGAAATCGTGAGTGAAAATGAATCAAATTTCTTAAGCACGAAATACATTTTCTAGTATACGGCTGAGATGAACAAGCGACGTCGATCATTTCGATGTCGCTTGTTTTTAAATCCATTTTTTCAGAAATTCACCAAGTACATTTTCGGATCAACTCCATCCTTTTTACGACAGCCCTTCCCCTGTCAATAAAATTGATTTAGGTTTATGCTTCTTTCTGATTTTATAGCATCCTAAAGTTACTTCAGCATCAGATTTTTTTGAATAGGTAACTGCAATTCGCAAATCCCCTTGGCAACCAGCTTTGCCACTTCATTGGCACCAAAGGTATTCAAATGGGTATCATCCTTCTTTCCCTGTGGATAATTCAAATCGCCACTGTCCACATGTAAAAACAATTTCTTACTTCCATCTTCTCCGTAAGACCTGACAAGTACTGTTGTCTGATCTTCCATGTCAATACAAGGTATTTGCATATCTCGGGCAATCTTGCGGATAACAGCCGGATACTGTCCATGGGTTTTGATGAGAACGCCATTTTCAAATTTACGCCGCGCTATCGGTGTCAAAAGAATTGGAATCCCGCCTTTCTCCTTTGTCTGATTGATATAGAAAGTCAAATTCTGTTCAAACTCTCCCAACGAAGTTCCCACATTGGGTTTATCGACTTTTTCGTCATTATGCCCAAACTGGATAAAAACATAATCTCCGCGACGGAGGTTTTCAAAAATAGGTTCCCAATGATTAATAGTACTCCCGTCCTTGCCCAAATCTTGTTTAAAGGATTTAGAACTGCGGCCATTTAATGCGCGATTATCGACCCTCACTTGTTGATTAAACATCTTTGCAAAAGCCATTCCCCAACCAGTTTCAGGAAAGGTGCGCTTATCTTTATTTGCAGCTGTTGAGTCGCCAATTATATAAATTGTGTGGGTTTGTTCCTGCTGTAAAGCGAGGAGAAAAATTACCATCACAAAGCCCGAAATAAGTGTACCGATTTTCTTCATTGGGTATATCTAAAAAAACACGCGCCTTCAACATCCCGAAGGCAGGTTGTATTCATTTTTCTTAAAATCCAATTAAACCTAGCCTGCTTATAGAGGCGAACAAACGGAAGCATTAAAATCACTCCTTCTCCTGTCACAGTTACACTCCCCCATTAATTCCTTTTGATCGCTATCAATGACAGTTACTTAGACTTTTTGGATTTGAACATGCACATTTAATGTGGATAACGAAGCACAAATAGCAGTAGATACTACTAAGGCTTTACTCATATTTTTAGGTATTCAATTCAAATAATTAAATCACCTTCGCTGGAAATGCAGAGGAATTTAACCAATCATTATATAACCAAGTTTACAAAGTATATTTCACTTGTTGATGCAAGTATCAGGACTAAAGTTATGCAAACGTTGCCGGCAACGTTTGCACAGGGGAGCGAATTAGGTTTTGTAATTTTTTTTGATTAATATTAGGTTCTATTTCGCCAATTATGAGATTCGAAAACTATACAATCAAAGATATTGCTAAAGCACTTAACTTATCAACGTCCACAATCTCCAGAGCATTAAGAGATAGTTATGAAATAAGTCCTGAAACAAAAAAGATTGTATTGGAATATGCCGAAAAAATCAATTATCGCGCGAATCCCATTGCAAGGAGTTTAAAGGAGCGTCGAAGCCACTCCATTGGTATCATTGTCAGCGAAATAGCCAATAATTTTTTTTCCCAAGTCATAAACGGTGTCGAATCTATTGCCTATAACAAGAATTTTCATATCATCATTTCACAGACACATGAGTCTTCGGAAAGGGAAAGGCTGAATGTTGAGTATCTAACATCCAGAGGCATAGATGGGTTATTAATTGCGTTGTCCTCAGAAACCGAGGATATTTCTTATCTCCACCAATTAAAAGAACGTGGATTTCCAATTGTGTTTTTTGATCGGATCCCACAACAGTTCGACACATACAAAGTCATCGTAAACAATCAGCAAGGAGCCTATGATGCCACCCAGCACCTCATAAAACTTGGAAATAAGAAAATTGCACATCTTACAAACTCTAAATCGTTGTCTATAACGAAGGACAGATTAATTGGCTATAAAAAGGCTCTGATGGCTAATCATATTGATTTCGATCCAGATTTGGTTAAATATTGTCAATATGGAGGGCTACATCTGGAAGAGATCGAAAGTGCAATTGAAGAGCTTATCCGGCTTGGTTTTGATGCTATTTTTATTTCTGGTGATAAGTTAACGACAGGATACCTCCATGTCGTGAAAAAAAGAAATTTCGAAGCCTGTAGCGATATTGCTATCGCCGGATTTACAAACTCTAATGTTGTCGAACTATTCTCATCTAAAGTAACCGCCATAAGACAACCCGCTTTCGAAATGGGGAAAATCGCTACGGAACTTCTTATCAAATTAATAGAAGCCAAATATCCGATTACAGAATTTGAAACGCGTGTATTACCAACTGAGTTAGTAATCAATGACTAAATAAAAAGCTGTAAGAAAAAATATTCCTACAGCTTTTTGCATTTACCTAATGGACAGTAATTATTGTGCTCTTTCCTTCTCCTCGTTACTTGTATCTTTCTTACGATAGTTATTTTTTAAATTTCCGAATTTATACGAATAGGTCAATCGAACCACACGACGATCTTGGTATTGTCTGATACTGGAGTCAAAATCGCCGAAATTAGTTTTCAGATTCTGATTCCCTGTATTAAACAAGTCACTCACCGCCAGTTTCAAAGAACTACGTTGATCTTTAAATGTCTTTGTCGCTCCAATTTCCATATCCCAGCGGGCCTTCATATCGTATACATTATATTTGAAAGGAGAGAAATACCTCAAATTGACATTAGCCGACAGACTTTTCGCCAACTTTAAATTGTGCATCGATGTAGCCTGCAAAAGAAATGACTTTCTTTTCAGCGGATGACCACTCACCATGCCATCAAAGTTAAAATGGATGCCCGTAATATTGTTATTCATGCTCCAAATCTTGGATACCGTTATCGGTATGTTCAGATTTAGGTAAGCTGTCAAATTCTTACCTAAATTTTCACGTATAACCCAAGTTTGTTTCAACACTGAATCTTGCCCCATACTCTCTACAATCGCATCCCGCACATCGTTAATACCCAATGTCACATTGTAACGTTGCATCAACGTATAGTTTAATGTGAATTCATTGGAAAATTGCGGATTCAGATAAGGGTTACCACGTTCGAAGGTTAGTTTATCAATGAAATAATCAAAAGGATTCAACTGTCGGTAATTGGGACGGGTGATTTTCCTTGCATAACCTAAGGAAAGAATATGATTCTCATTGAGGGTATACGTCAGATTTGCATTCGGAAAAAGCTTAAAGTAGTTCCGCTTCACCTGCTTATTTAAGGTCAATGAGTTTCCATCAGAAAATGTATATTCTCCTCTTGCACCGACCTTCAGCCCCCATTTTCCTATCGTATTATTATAGTCTATATATCCAGCGGCGATCTGCTCCTTATACACAAAATGATTCGTCCGCTTTTCATTATTGATCCAGGAATTGTTCAAAAAATCTTCAAAGGTTAAGTCATTATCCGACGTAACATTAGAATATTTAGCCCCCATCTCAAGCTTGGAGACCTTAGATAGCGGTTGTTCATAATCCAGTTTGGCGACATAGATATCGATTCCGATGGGCATTCTACTCCGTTGGATCTCCTCGGGAGTAATCGCATCCATCTGACCATCAAAATATTGGTTATTATACCCCACGCCTTTACTGCTTTTGAATTTGCTCCAATCCAGATCAAGGGTAAGTTTTCTGCCGTTAGAATCAATTCTAAACTCATTGTTTAAATTAGCAGAGTACCGATCAAATAACTCTTTGAATTGCGATGTCGAAATCAAAAGCGAATCCAATGTTGTAAAAGACTTTCCTACATTGGTCTTACTATCGTTATCATTGTATTCGATATTATTCGAACCATTAAACTGCACGGTTAACGTATTTCTGGCTGATGTCCTTTGCTCAACACCGAAGCGATAGGAATGATTCTGTTCTTTTTCATCCAATATCGACCTTTGCTTAAAATAGGTCTTATCCCCTTTATTCTGAATAACACGATCAAGCAGGAGCTTCCGGTGACTTTTCTCATTCGAATAGGCATACGATCCAAATACTGTCGTATTATTCTTTTTATAATTTAAGGATAAGGAGCTATTCCCTCTGAATTTTTCTCCCCGCCCTGCCGTCATGTTAAAGGTTCCGTTAAATCCTTCCATCCGATTTTTCTTGAGCACAATATTTATAGTCCCCACAGCCCCCTCAGCGTCATCTTTTGCTGCCCGGGTAGTGATAACTTCGACGGACTTAATCTGGTTGCCATCCGTACTTTTCAAAAAATTCACCAACTGCTCACCCGACATATAGGTCTGCCGACCATCGATGGTCACTGATACACCAGATTGACCCATCAACTGTAGATTATTATTGTTATCTAAACTCACTCCAGGAGCCCGCTGTACAATATCTAAGGCATTATTCCCTGCGGCCAAGGGAGAGTTTTCGACATTTAAAACCAGTTTACCAGGCTTGCTTTCAACCATCGGCCGCTTACCCTCTACGGCGACCTCCTGCAATTTTCGTGTGTCCGTGTTCAGCAGGATCGTTGGGACCTTGTAATCTGATTTATTGATATCAAAAACGTTGCTCTTATTGGCCGTATACCCAACCATTTTGACGTCGACATAATAACTTCCAGCTTGTATATCCGAAAATTGGTACTCTCCATTTTCATCTGTAACAACTGCTTTCAAAATAACTGTTGTCTTTGCCTTCATCAGATAAGCAGTTGCAGAAGCCAAAGGCACATTATTTTCCACCAGTACTTTGCCTGTAACTTTCACTTGCGCATAGGCAAAGGAAGCAATTAAAAAATTTAAGAGTAAGAGGTAAAAATATCTTTTCATTCGTTTATAAATAGGTGTAATAGCATTTACTTTTGATGGCACTAAATAGGCTTATCACACGAGGTTCAGTAGTGATTTTCGAGGTTACAGCTTCAATAATTTGTCTTCCGCCTAAAGGCGGAAGACTTGGTTTATGTTATTTCTTTTTTGTCTCTATGGTAATACCATCTTTTTTGACATTGATAATGGTATCTCTACGGATAACAACAGACGTATCATTTGCGATTACTTCATTGCCTTCAGCATCTGTTTCGTCACTGTCATCTGACTTTTTGGGTGGCAATGCACATTTCAACCCGAGTGACGTGACTACAAACTCAACATCTTTTACATCCCTTAGGTCTTCACTATAACGGTCACGACATTCGTAAAATGAAATATCCCTTAATTTATCTTCCAAATTATCATTAATGATCAACTTGGTGCCTACTGGGAGAAACAAGGTAATATTGACTTCTTGATCCCGATAGAGCTCACCTTCATTCAACTGGAACGCATTGTCAAATGTTAATGATGTACTATCTTGTCTCAACGCATAGTTAATTTTACCTGCTCTGTCTGTTGCGACTTTATAAGAATTTCCTTTAGCCGAATACTCATAACGTACATAAGGTTCCTGTAGAGAATCGATACGTTCGACACGGATACGAATATTACGTCTCAGATAAGTAGAGAGGTTTTCGTTTTTTATACCCAAACCGCTTTTTACACCATTTTTTAAGCGGATGACGCGAATATCATTTTCATTTAAGTAATAAACAGCTTGTTTTTGCAGTGGCTTCTCTTCAACAATCGTACTGGACTCTTTGAATTCCTTTGCTACCGATGTAGCATAGTAGATAATTGCGCCTATCGACGCCAACCAGACTAAAAATAAAGTGGTTGTCAAATAATTGTTCATTGGTTTTTTCTCGAAGAGAACGCGTAGAAGCAAATAGAACAATCCAGCAAAAGGGATAAAAATGGCCAAGAAACCCGCTATCAAAGCAAAAGGTACATCGCTCGGATTCATGAGATAAAAAGGACCAGAATCGTCCATGACGTCAGGAATAACGTTCACAATAGCCAGTGCAAAGAAGATAAGTCCAATAATCAACCCGATGAGCGTTAACCCAACAATAATAACAAAGAATACGCCGATGACTTTCACAAAGACCTGCAATAATTTAGCAACACTATCGCCCGTACGGTCCATTCCCCTCGAAAACGAATCCTTTACTCCGCTCATTTCTTCATCGAAAGAACGTTTGAAGTTCTGAATATTCGGTGCTTCCCCTCGCATTTCCATCTTATCTGCACGAGTTACAGCGAGCGGCATGACAATCCATAGGATGACATAGACCAATACGCCCGATCCACCGATCACAACAAATAAAGCAAAGAGTAAACGTACCCATTTGGCCTCAATGCCAAAAAAATGTCCCAGTCCACTACATACTCCACTGAAAACTTTGTCATCAGGGTCGCGCATCAGCTTCTTCCCTACTTTAAAGCCGTCTGCATTTGGCTGGCGCTGAAAAGATGCATAACCATCCTGATCCTCAGATTCAAAATCACTTACGCTTCCCATTTGCTCTATCACAGCATTAACATCGTCCATATTCAGAACTTCTTTGCTACCCGCCTGAATCTTTTCAGTAAACATCTCAGAAATACGATTTTCGATGTCCTCTAAAATCTCCCGACTATCTTCCGATTGTCCAAAGTGCTTCTTTATATCAATCATGTAGGAGCGAAGCACCTCATAAGCATCCTCTTCAATATGGAAGACGATACTATTTATGTTGATAATTATTGTCTTATTCATCGTTATTGTCTTTAACTGGTTTAGTTGAATCATTGTTTCTACCCACCAATGACGTGTTTACAGCAAACACGAGCTCATTCCAGGTAACATCTAGTCGCGAAAGGACTTCTAACCCTTCTTGGGTAATTTCATAATATTTTCTAGGCGGACCTGAAGTCGACTCCTTCCATATATAGCTTAACAGGCCATTGTTTTTTAGACGTGTTAAAAGCGGATATAAGGTTCCTTCCACAACCAATAATTGAGCTTTCTTCAGTTCGCTGATAATATCGGAGGCATAAATTTCTCCTCGAGAAATTATGGATAGGATACAATATTCAAGTATCCCCTTCCTCATTTGGATTTGTGTATTTTCAGCTATCATAACAATACAAAGATATATGTATTTTATGGTACCATGCAATACATAGTACCATACAAAACAAAACAAATTTATTAAAACACTGATTTACAGCTAAATAATTTTTAAATTCATAATATTTTTATTTCTATCAGGAAATTTTTGGATATTTAACGCCATGATTAAAATCTTATTAGACTATAAGTGGTGTTTTATTTGGGCCATAATAGTTATTATTTTATGCACACTCCCGGGCAACGATTTTGATGCAGTTCCCGCCTATCCAGGTATGGACAAATTAGTCCATTGCGGTATGTTTTTTGTTTTCTGTACGTTGCTTTACAATGGTGTTATCCAGCAATTCAGCGGTAAACCAACCCGCTGGCTTCCGATTTTTATCGTATCTATCCTCGGATTTTTATTTGCCGGACTGACAGAATTACTTCAGCTTTATATTTTTACTTATCGGAGCGGTGATTGGTGGGATTTATTTGCCGACAGCATCGGAATAGGGATGGCCGGGTTTGCCTACCTACTAAACTATGTCAACCGAAGGTCGTAAATACCGGGTTGATTTAGTTTTGACGGTTTCGTCATTTTTGAGTGCGTTACCAAGCCTATATTTGGGGTCTATATATTAGCTACTTAAATTATAGGAACTCGCATCAAATTATAGGAACGCGTTCTTCCGGGTTGCGAATTTTATCATTTTTAAATGAACCCATACGATATGGGCCAAATCGGACCTAGGCCCTTGCTAAAGTAGCAATAGATACCCGACAGTCTGTAGCATCTAAGAGTGTTAATGCTGCGGAAACAATCGTAGCACCTGTTGTTAACACATCGTCCACCAATAGAATGTGTACATTGGCCGGCAACCCAGTGGCCTGACAATCGAAAATATCACTTACATTTTCGTAACGGTCGAGTCGCCCCTTACCTGTTTGGCTAATTGTCGCTTTCTTTCTTACCAAAATATCTTCACGCAATGGGATTTCCATCGCTCTGGACAAACCGCTTCCAAAGTAAGTGGATTGATTATAGCCTCTTTTTCGGAGTTTACTCTTGTGTAATGGCACAGGAACAATACAATCGATATTCTGATAGGCCTTTGCTTCTATTAATTTTAAGCCGTATAGATAACCAAAATATTCCGCAAGAAAAGGTTGATTATTGTATTTAATCTGATAAATGAGGTGCTCTACACGGCTATCCTTTTGCATGAACAAAAAAGAACAGGCCTCTTCCACTGGAGCTTTCCCCCAAAGCTGTCTTGCGGTATCATTATCTGAATATTCGTGAAAATTAGTATAAGGCAAATGGAAATCGCATGCTACACAAATAAACTTTTCCTGATATTTTAGCACACAGCCGCAACAGCCACATTCTCTTGGAAAAAAGATGGATACAAAATCGCTAAAAAGCTTATTTAATTCGGATTTCATCTGGTAAATTCCCCTATTAAAGATAGGAACTATCCTTCAGATTATGCCTCGGCTTCCTCCTTTTTCTCGTCCTTGATTGCTAATTGTCCACAGGCGGCATCGATATCTTTACCACGGCTACGTCTCACATTCGTGATGATACCTTGACTTTTTAGATAATTTGCAAATACCTCGATTTTATCCGCTTCAGCATTTAAGAAATCGGCCAGTGCGATAGGATTATACTCAATCAGGTTGACCTTACAAGGAACGTGTTTACAGAACTTAGCAAGTTCTTTTGCATCCTCCAATTCGTCATTGAAATTGTTAAAGACAATATATTCAAATGTAATTGGACTTTTTGTCTTCGCATAAAAATATTTGAGGGCTTCTGCCAGAGCTTTTAGTGAGTTCTGCTCATTGATCGGCATAATTTCATTTCGCTTTTTATCATTTGCGGCGTGCAAAGAAAGTGCTAGATTAAAACGTACCTGGTCATCACCCAATTTTTTAATCATTTTTGCGATACCCGCAGTGGAAACAGTGATCCGCTTAGCAGCCATATTTAATCCGTCGGGGGCCGTAATGCGTTCAACCGACTTCATCATATTGGCATAGTTCAACAAAGGCTCACCCATCCCCATATAAACGATATTTGTCAGTGGCTGCCCGTAGTTCTCTTCGGCTTGCTTGCTGATCAGAACGACTTGATCATAAATCTCATCGGCATTGAGGTTCCTCTTACGGTCCATATAGCCTGTTGCACAGAACTTACAGGTCAAGCTACAGCCCACCTGTGAGCTGACACAGGCTGTCATTCGTTCCGGAGCGGGTATCAACACCCCTTCAATGATATTGTTATCATACAGCCAAAAACTACTTTTAATAGTTTTATCTGAGCTGATCTGAGATTCTTTAACTGTTACTGCATTGATCGTAAAATTTGCTTTCAGCTTCTCACGAAGGGACTTACTCAAATTACTCATCTGATCAAAATCTACACAAGATTTTACCCAGAGCCATTCATAAATCTGCTTCGCACGAAAGCCCTGCTCCCCCAACGCTGTAAGTTGATCTTTGATCTGATCCAAAGACAAACTCCTGATATCTATTATTTTACTTTTTTCAATCACGGTACAAAGATAAGAATAAATAAGTGACAAAAAATCCCGTTCTAAGAAATAGAACGGGACAACTGTTATGTATGTGTTTTAAAATAGGTAGGAGCGCGGTCCGATTAGCCATGAATGGCTTCTTTATTTCCGTACGACTGAATCAGCTTCCCTTCAAATTCCAACCACTCCTTCCAACGCTTTTCTACATCGACGTCTACAGTATATTTGCGTGCAAAATTTAAAAATGTTGTATAATGATTTGCCTCAGACACCATTAAATCATGGTAAAACTTCGCAAGATCTTTATCCTGAATATTTTGCGACAGCACTCTAAAACGTTCGCAGCTTCGGGCTTCAATCATTGCCGCGAATAATAAACGGTCAATAAAAGCCATATTTCTACTGCCATCTTTTTTAGAGAATTTCATCAATTGGCCAACATAATCATCTTTACGTTCACGACCCAAGGTATAGCCACGTTCTTTGATGATATCAATAACCATCTTAAAATGTTCCATTTCTTCGATAGCAATTGCTGTCAGTTCATGCACTAAATCTTCGTATTCTGAGTTGTTTGTGATTAATGATATTGCATTTGAAGCCGCCTTTTGCTCACACCAGGCATGATCAGTCAAAATTTCTTCTAAATTTCCTTCTGCGATGTTTGCCCATCGCGGATCTGTCAACAACTTTAATCCAAGCATCTTACTCTCTAAAATGATTTACGCCACAAAGGTAGCGAATATCTCAGCGTTAAAAAAATGATAATCGCTCTTTAGGCATCTTTATGAAGAGCCTTTCGAATTTCAGGCGCTATTTTTTCGCCAAAAATCTCTATAGAACGCAGCATCTCTTTATGCCCAGGAGCGCCCACATCCATGTGTGCAGAGAAACGTGTCAATCCGAATTTTTCCTGTATTTGCAAAATTTTATCTACAGCATAATTAGCATCCCCAACAATAAGGTGGCCCCTTGAAGATCTGCCAAAGTCATATTGTGTACGTTGGTATGGAGGCCAACCACGACTTGCTCCTATACGATCCATCTGCGCAGAATAAATCGGATAGTAATAATCTGCTACCTGAGTGTTATGGTCGCCAAAGAACGCATGCATGTGCACTCCAACTTGAAAATTAGCCATATCATGCCCATTGTCTTCATACGCTTGGCGGTACATATCAAATAAGTGGTCGAAGCTTTCGTACATACCCCCGATGATAGCAAACATCACTGGTAAACCTAGTTTTCCTGCACGGATAACAGAAGATGTTGTACCTCCTACGGCAACCCAAATTGGCAATGATCCATTTTTAGGTCGAGGGAAGACTTCTTGATTGATTAGTGGAGCTCTAAAATTTCCTCGCCAAGTAATTGGATTTTGCTTGTTTAAACGTAACAAAAGCTCAAGTTTCTCTTCAAACAATTCGGAATAATCTTTCAGATCATAACCAAATAAAGGGAAGGATTCAATGAAGGATCCTCTTCCAGCCATCAGCTCAGCACGTCCATCGGATAAAAGATCGACTGCCGCGAAATCCTGAAATAATTTAACAGGATCCGCAGAACTCAATACTGAAACTGCACTACCCAATTTAATATTTTTGGTAACTGTAGAAGCCGCAGCCAAGACTATTTCGGGTGCTGCAACCGCATAATCTGCCCGGTGATGTTCCCCGATTCCAAAGAAATCCAATCCTACTTGATCCATAAGCTTGATCTCTTCAATAATTTCTTTCATTCTATCTTGCGCCGCCTGGATTTGACCTGTAACAGGATCTATCCTCGAGTCACCAAACATTCCTATTCCTAATTCCATAATTGTCTATTTAAATTCTAAATCAAAATTAAGACCTTCTTCATTTAATTAAATTGATGTAGGACAAGAAATCCGAATAGCTTCAGAGCCTTCACCGATTTGACAAGGTAAAAGGCCTATCGCTACTGTAAACCAGCTTAAAAGAAAGCTAGCAGACAATAACACCGCTCAGTTAAAAGAGAGCAACCGTATTCTTCGCTACCTGGTCTGCATTTCCACTAAAATGATGGCCCCCAGAGAGGTATTTTTTTGTAAAATTCTTAAGTGTTATTTTTTGTACAGGAAAATCGGCCTCATCGTCGCCGAGAATGACGCCCGTTTTGACTCCATCCATGCGATTTATTTCCGAGACGACATCAAGGCTTCGCTTTATATTACTTCGTCCTAGAATATCGGCTATATGGATCTCCAGATCTGTAGATACAGAGGGCTCTAAAAGAACAACGCTCTTTACGTTCTTCTTAACGACAGGGTCCAAACGATTAACAATAAAAGGGACCGCATCTGCTCCAAATGAATATCCAACAATGAAAAGACGCATATTCTGCCGTGAGGATAGCAAAGTCTTCAAGGTATTAGAAATATCTTCTGCTATCTCTTTCGGGCTTTTCTTCTTCCAGAAATAATTTTTTGAATCAAGAGCTGCAACAGTATACCCTGCTCCAGCAATCAGCTCACAGAGCTTATTTGAGAACGAATTGAATCCTCCATCTCCACTCAGATAGAGAACCAGGGGTAGTACAGCTTTATTATTCCAATATTTCATGTCAATCAAACGTTGTTGAGCAAAAGCATGAAATGCTATGCTACCAATTATAAATAAAGTGGCTAATTTTTTCATCTGTATGAGATTTACATGAAGCTATTCATTCGGTTTCATCACTTTGACCAGTGCTATAGGAAGTTGTAAGAGATCAAAATCGTTATCAAATATAAGGTATTTATTTTCCCAAAATGTCGCATACTTCTCTTTAAAATCACGCAGACTATGGTAATGTTTAAAGTTTCCCAATCGTGTTGAGGCAAACTTCATAATCTTTTCAGCAGGACTATCTGTCGCTCCCAAGCCCGTCATTGGCACCATGCCCAAATTTAGATAGACATACTTTTTGGCTTTAGCATATGCAATAAGCTCAACAATCAATGCATCCATACTCCCACCTGGTGCGTCAAGCGATTTTCGGATCATATCATAAGTGCACTCATCTTTAGCATAATCGGGAATAATATTCAGAAAGGCTACAATATTATTTTGCTCATTTTTCAATACAATAATATCCTGCATAATAAGCTCATTTTCATCAAACATCCCTTGCGAAAAAACCATTTCCTTTTTATCAAATTCTTTCAACCATTCATTGGAAATCAATCTTAGCTCGTCTATAATTGCTTTTTCCTGCGGAGCTTTCAACACCTCCGTTGTAAAACCCTTTTTTTGAATTGCATTAAGTCCATTACGTAATGACTTACGGTCTTTTCCTTCTAGCTTGAATGTTTCCAATTCTAATACAGCCTCCTGTCCAATGGTGATTTTTTGCTTACGAAGAGATGAAAAATGAACCAAGCTATTTTCATCAACACGGTAATAAATGGCCTTTAAACCATTCGCATAACAATATTGATCAAATTCCTGAACCAGCTCTTCCTTATCCCCCTGCTCACAGACAGGTTCATCCAATACGATAGCAAATTCATTCGCCAAGCGATAAGCGGTAAATCCCTCCGAGACTTCTGAGAAGAACAGACTCTTATCTTTTCCCAATTTAAAGAAGTCCATCGGAGACTGTCCAAACTCAATCAGTAATTGTTCTGCATGCTCCATTTCGGAGCTACTCGAATCTTCGTCATCAATCAGCCGAGGACGTGCGAGTGCGTAGATCAATAAGAACCAACAAAATAGCCCCAAAACTTGAGTGATGCGCAAAAATTCTTGACCAAAAGCTGTTTGTGGCATCAATTCATCATCTGCAAACAACAGAAAACTCCGTGCCGTATGATATATTGATTGACCCCATGTAAAGTCTAGCCCGAAATGTTGCTTATCAATGAAGTAAAAACTCAACACATCAAACAGGCATATCGCTATCAGAGCGACAAAAAATGTGATAAACCCAATTCTTACCCAACGAATATTACTCTTGATGCGATATTGTTTATAGCTCATTGCCAATAAAATCAACGTCAATAAAGCAACCGATGCCTCTTCATAGTCCAATGCCTTAAACACATGTCCAAACAGCGACAAAGCACTAAACACCACGGCGATCCAGAACGCAATACGGAAACCTTTAATCAAGTAGGCTGAAGTTACCAATAGTCCTAAGCCCAAAACCAATACCATAAATTTAGAAGCATGAATTGCTTCTAGCGGTAAATAAAAACGATCAAGTTTCATACGATCAGCCAAAGGTGGTGTCAATACGGAAACAAGATTTACCACACCTAAGAAAAATATAAGCAACGCCGGCCCAATACGTGCCAGCAATTGCTTACCACGCCATGCAAAGGCAAGGATTCCCAAGAGTAATGGAAGCCAAAATTCGAATGCCCGATAGAGAATTGTAATGCCCAATCCTTCTGCCTGCGAGTAGCCGTACGCTTTAAAAATATACAGCATGGTCAGCTCTACAGCCCCAAGGCCCCGTAGAAAAGGAGAAACAATCATCAATACGACCGAAACAGTATAGGCAATAGCCGCCGCCTCGAAGGAGTGGTCCAAACCAAGAGCATACATACTTACAAAAGCATGGGCAATACCGCAACATTCGACGACCATGGACGCCAACATGGTACCCAACAAATATTTTAGCTTGACTTCCCCTGAAAATATCTCATCGATGTTAGAGGCTACAGCAGGAAACTTTAATTCGACCCAGCGATAAATGCCTTTGTGTGTTCGAAAAGACCAGACCAGCCAAAATACGACAGCCAGGAGCAGTCCCAAAACCACCAATGAGATCCAGGCGTCACCAAAATTTTTATTATGCCAGATCGTATACAATATAACAGGTACACCAATCATAAAGACCGTCAGTAGTCCGACATAGCCATACAGCGCCCCTGCCTGGTGAATTTGCGTCGTATTCAAATTTCTTTTCCGCAACTCCGTTGTTGTATATGCCAAAGAACTAATCCCACCCGCAGGAAGAAACACACTGAGTAAATTTCTCTTCAGGAAAAGATCAATGGCGATTCTCAGATTAATAGAAAGACCGATCGCTTTAAAACTCTGCACATACATCAATCCCTGAAGCACAATATAGACGATGGTAATTCCAACTCCAACTGAAACCCAGGTTAGGTTGGCTGCGCGCAACTGCGGAATAATTGCTGCAAGCTCTTTCCGCTCATTTCTAAAAAATACGAAGGCCAGTAAGATAACCAAAACAGCTATTAATTCCTTCCAATAGGTCTTTGGCGAAAAATGTCGAATCCGTTGAGCAATAGTTTTGGCCATATGATCGTTTAATGATGAATAACCTTTAAATATATTATAAACACTAAAATAAAGCTAATCGTTTGAAAATGACTAATTGTTAATTTTTCGTCAATTCTTTTCACATTAATCAGTAATTTTCCTGCATGAAAGAGAAAAAGGTTTTGTTCATCGGACTTGTGTGGCCAGAGCCAACATCTTCAGCGGCGGGTTTTCGCATGATGCAATTAATTGAAACGTTCACTACCCGCGCTTATCACATTACATTTGCTTCGGCTGCTGCGAAGTCACCTTATAGTGCCCCTTTGCAGTCTCTCGGGATACATGAACAAGCAATCGTGCTCAATAGCAATAGCTTTGACGATTTTATTACTCAACTAAAGCCCGATATTGTTGTTTTTGATCGTTTTATGGTAGAAGAACAATATGGTTGGCGTGTCGCACAGCATTGTCCCGATGCACTCCGCATACTCGACACGGAAGACTTGCATTTTTTACGCCAGGCGAGACAGGCATCCGTCAAAAATAAAGGTGATTTCTCCTTTCAAGAGTTATTTACAGACACCGCTAAACGGGAAATTGCCTCTATTCTGCGAAGTGATCTCTCCTTGATTATCTCCGAATCCGAAATGAAGATTCTTATCGAAGAATTTCGAATTTCACCCGACATCCTCTATTACCTCCCTTTCCTTGAACACGAGATCAGTTCTACCGAAATTAATCAATGGAAGCCCTTTGAAGAGCGTAAGAACTTACTATTTATCGGAAATTTTATCCATGAGCCGAACTGGCATACGGTGCAATATCTAAAAACACAAATCTGGCCCCAATTACGGAAGATGCTTCCCAAAGTAGAATTGCACATTTATGGTGCCTACGCAACCCAAAAAGTACTCCAGTTAAACAACTCTAAAGAGAATTTCCTGATCAAGGGACGGGCGGAATCTGCTCGTCTTACCATGGAAAACTACCGAGTATTGGTCGCTCCAATTCAATTTGGTGCCGGCGTAAAAGGAAAGTTTATCGACGCCATGCAAACCGGCACACCATCTGTCACCACGACAGTTGGAGCAGAAGCCATGAAGGGTAATTTGGACTGGAATGGTTTTATCGAAGACGATCCCGAAACTTTCTGCCGAAAGACTGTCGAGCTTTACGAAAACGAAGATCTTTGGAAAACGGCCCAAGAACATGGTATCCGTATTATCAACGAGCGTTATGAAAAACGAAAGTATCAGGCCGACTTTATGACGAATCTATCTTTGTTAAAAGCGCAGATTGACAGGCACCGCCAACAAAACTTTATTAGTCAGATATTGTTGCACCACACGATGCAAAGCACAAAATATATGTCTTTATGGATTGAGGAAAAGAATAAATAGATTTTAGTTGACTTCTCGCCACCAAGGCGCGTATACTGTGTCTAATCTATTAAAATGGATCATTTCCCCTATTTTTGGCGTAAGGAGAGTGATCTGTTCTTTGTTCGCTGTCTCGTAAAATTTCTCCATTGGCTCTTTCCAGTCGTGCATAGCCAACGCGAACTTAGAAGAATGAACGGGCAAAATAGCTTGAGCTTTCAGATCCTTCGTTTCAGCAGCCCATTCGTCAGGTAAGGAATGGATATAATGCCAGGCATCGTTATATTGGCCATTTTCCAAGATTGCTAAATCAAATGGACCGAATTGGTCACCTATCTTTTTGAAGTGCTTACCATATCCGCTGTCTCCACCCAAGAAAATAGTGTACTGGGAAGTTTTTAACACAAAGGATGTCCACAAGGTATTATTCCGCGTAAATCTTCGCCCAGAAAAGTGCCTTGCGGGTGTGAAGGTTACCTGAAAATCGGGCGCCAGTTTTATCTGGTCGTACCAATCACCCTCGCTGATCTGATCGGCCTTATATCCCCAAGACTCAAAATGCGCCCCCACGCCAAGACCACAAATCACCTGACCGACTTTATCCCTCAATTTCACAACAGTCTCATAGTCCAGATGATCGTAATGATCATGAGAGATAAACAAATAGTCAATTTTCGGAAAAACCATCGTCGCATAGTCGACAGACATCTTAAATGCCTTATTACTACCTGGGATAGGAGACGCATTTTGGCTGAACACCGGATCAACCAATATTAATTTCCCATCTAACTTCATCAGGTAGGAGGAGTGACCGAACCAAATCAGAACGTCATCTGCGGGAAGATGTGCTAAATCGCATTCCATAGCAGGCAATACGTTGATCGGTTTCAAGTGGGGATTTTTGTTGAAAAGGAAATCCCACAGCAAAGAGGCCATATTCACATCGCCTTTCAACGACGGCGTTACTTCGAGATTATGAAAAATACCATTTTTAAAATTTGGTGACTGTTTCATCCGTTCCAGTCGAGCTCCTTTGAAACTTCCACCAAACATTGGATGAACAAAATAATAGAGTACTCCACTGATGAGAACAATCAATAGAGCCCCTAAAATAATCCATCCCATATTCCGCATCAGAAATTATTCTTCCACATCATGGATTCCACCGGACGGATGGTCTTGCCATTGTATTTTGCGTTACCTTTGGTATTATAAAATGTTTCGATATCGCCTTCTACAGCAAAATAGATCAATTGTCCAATAGGCATTCCCGCGTAAACCCGAACAGGTTGGGCAACCGAAATTTCCAAGGTCCAGGTATTACAGAAACCGACGTCACCCTTTCCTGCAGTTGCATGGATATCTATCCCTAAGCGACCAGTACTCGATTTACCCTCTAAAAAAGGAACATGCTTATGCGTTTCGGTGTATTCTTGCGTAACGCCTAAATAAAGGGTATTGGGTTCCAATACAAAACCTTCTTCCGGGATTTCAAAATGCTGAATTTCATTGTGTTTCTTGGCATCAAGTACACGGTCTGCATATGTTGCCAAATATTTCCCCAAATGCACATCGTAGGAATTTGTTCCCAAACATTTACGATCAAATGGTTGAATGACAATACTGCCATTTTCAATCTCTTCGAGAATTCTTTTATCAGATAAAATCATGTGTATCAAAATAGCAAAAGCGTCAGGCAATGCTATACAAATTCAAAAATACAGTTCTCCCACTAATTTTACTTCATTTTTCAAAACAAAAATCTGCGATTTGTTTTTTAAATTTGGGTATGAGTCTAGTGTATCTACGTGAAATTGATAATCAAACCAAATTTGCAATTTGGCGAATTGAGGAATCGGACGACGATTTGCTGTCGAAACTTCAATTGGATGAACGTGAAAAAGCAAAATTAGGGTCCTTTAATAAAGGAAAAAGACGGTTACATTGGCTTGCCACCCGTGTACTATTGCGAACCTTATTAAACACATCCCGCTATATAGAATGTCCTTCGGATGCAAATGGAAAGCCTTATCTCGCTAATTTTCCCCAAAAAATATCACTTTCACACTCATTTGATTATGCAGCAGCTATGATCAGTACAAAAGGAGAGGTTGGTATCGACATGGAAATCATCAAAACAAAAGTAGAGCGCATCCAACATAAGTTTTTAAAACCTGCGGAGCTTGCATTCATCGCCCAGGATGATAGCCGCTATGAGCAGCTTTATGCTTGCTGGTGCGCCAAAGAAGCGATTTATAAACTTCAAGGCAATGCAGGGGTTTCCTTCTTGAACAACATGACCATACAACCATTCGAATACCAAACGCAAGGCATATTAAAACTTGAACTCGACAGCGATCAAAACAAGCATATTTATGATGTACATTACGAGAAGTTCAATGAATATATGCTCGCTTACGCTGTAGAATAGGTCCTTTAAAAAAATAATTTTTCTCAATTTCAATGAATTAGCACACAGACAGCACTTTTTTTTTGTGCTTTTTGAAAAAGCTTCTATATTTGCATCATCGAAAACGATATGGCCCGTTCGTCTAGGGGTTAGGACGCAAGATTTTCATTCTTGAAACAGGGGTTCGATTCCCCTACGGGCTACAAAAAGCGACTTCAAAAGAGTCGCTTTTTTAGTTTTTATCTAAGTGCCCAATACCAAATTCAGGAAACAGGCCAACAGATTTTTAAAGGGGCTTTCAATAAATTTTAATTCTTTAAAATTTTCGCTTTTTCCGCGTCAAATTCCTCCTGGTTTATAATTCCCGCGTCCAACAGATCTTTTAAATCAAATAGAGCCTTTTTCTTCATTCCCATATCCACGTTTGATAAGGGTTCAGTGAATACTTTTTTCTCTGGAAGGCCGGGCTCACCTTTTAGGGGATCGGTCTGTGCGCCGGCATCAATCAATAATGCCGTTATTTCATTAAATCCTTGCATATTGGAATAATCTATTGCTTTCTGTTCCAATACATTCGTTATATCTGTAACGGAGCCATTAGATAAGAGATACCGCAACACATCTTTTTTACCATAGGCAGCAGCATAATGAAGCGCAGTATTGCCGGTAGCATCTTGTTTATCAATTGTCGCACCACTGTCTAGAAGCTGTTTGACCAAAGACAGATAACCCATTTTTGTAGCTGTATGCAGTAATGTTTCTCCTGCATAATGAGGTTCAAAACCAAGAATAAAGATACGCCGCCCTGTCCGTTCGATCAACCTTTCCAAATATTTACCGTCCTTTCCATCAAATGAGTCTACAGGACGTGCATAATCTGCAGAGAGGCCTCTTTCTAAAAATAAAGCAAGAAGCTCTTTTTGATTGCTATTACAAACATACCATACAGGAGAAATTCCCTCGGCAGACTCAGCAAAAATATCGCTCCCCTGCTCCAGTAACTTCTGAGCAAGAATACGGTTTCCATTTTTTACTGCGAGCAGCAAGGGTCCTTCACTTAAGTCATTCAGGATATTGACAGATGCACCGTTATCCAACAACATATTGACAATAGGAACGGAGCCCAGAACCACCGCCAAATTTAGGGCCGTATTACCCTCCTTGTCAGAGATATCTACACGAGCACCATTTTCAATAAGCAGCTGTACCACTGGCGGATATTTTGCCTGCACAGCCAATAGTAATGGTGATTCAGCACTATTGTTCAACGCGTTTACGTCTAATCCCTGTGCAATCAGTTTATCAGCCATTTCCTGTTGCCCTGTTCGAGCTGTAATATGGAGCAAGCTATTTCCCAAAAAGTCATTGATCAGAATATTAGCATTATTTTCCAATAAATAGACTGCTGTTTGTTTTTGCTTTTGTAACAGGGCAAAATATAAGGGGGTTTCCCCCCGATGATCCTCGTAGTCCACTATAGCTCCACCCTCAACCAGCTTTCTCACCAAATCCAAATAACCTCGATGCGCCGCATAATGCAATGCTGTCCGTCCCATTTCATCAGTGTAAGATACATCAACTTGATTTTTCTCCAATAATATTTCCGCTATTTTACGTTTTCCGCTTTCACACGCTATTATAAATGACTGAGACATAACAATTTTTTCTGTTTTTTTATTGTTTTAATAACCATTCGACTGTCTTTACCTTTATATTATCCTCCATAGCATAATCGACAGCTTTTTTATCCATTACATTCTCCAATTGAGGATCGATCCCTTCACCGACAAGATATTTTACTTTTTTATAGAGGTCTCGGGCTCTATTTTCATCGTAATTGAGGTTTACTTGACAAATTTTATGCAATAGTGTATTACCCTCGTTATCCGCATAACTGAGATCTAGATATCCTTTGTCCATAATTTCCTGTACAACTAGGACTGATTTTTCTGCTAGCCAATCTACGCCTGTTTTTTCTTTCTGATACCAAAGTGATGCAGCTGTCAGATCTGCCCCATGTTCCAAAAGTAAGATCAGCACACTCAGATTAGTCTCGCTATCCGTATGCATCATGCGAAGGAATGCATTGAGTAGGTTTTCTCCTTGTTTATTGACGCTATGAAAATCGGGACTTCCATAATTGAGAAGGGGAACGAGCAGATCTGGATTAAAATGCCTTACTGCTGCATAATAAAATGAACTTTCGCCATGCCAATCCTTTAGCCCTGGATCTGCTCCCGCATTGAGTAATTTAATCACAACATCAGTTTTCAATGTATCAACAGCCATGTGCAGGGCTGTTTTTTGTTCAACATTGCCGATATTCGGATCTAAACCTTCAACTAACAGCCAGTCTACGAGCTCGCTAATACGCTCATTGGATTGCATACGTAGACTACAAACTTTAAAAAGCAACGTTTGTCCATACTGATCCATCCGCTGCAAGTCGGCACCTGCCTCAAAAATAAGCTTTAAGAAAGGAATAACCACATTTTCCTGTAATGCATATTCCAATAAAGTAATACCACCTACTTCTTCGTTGATATCATCTATCTGTGCTAAATAGCCTTTCATCCAAATTAAATGGGCTTCAAGCTGCACTTCGGATGCAATCTGAGGTTTGAATAGCGTATTAATCACGGATGTGCTAAAACGATCATAATCGTATAGATCAGTTGAGATTAGTCCTTTTTTTACAAAATGGTCCAAGACTCCATAATGCTGGGCTTTAATCAATTGGCTCACTAAACTATTCAATTCGTAATCGTGAAAGTCAACTCTACTATTTGCTGCTGCAACAATCCGTTCCATCTCCGCGATTTCACCTTTACGTGAAAATTCAGCAAGCGTCCTTAATTCATTATTTGTCATTTTTTACTTCTGTTAGTCTAAAGAAAAGAAATCCGCATGATTAAATTGAAAACGATTTAACTAGAAAAATAGTATAACAGGCACTTGATAGTAACAACAGAATCACCATAAGCCTTTAAACTGCAGGAATATAAAAAAGTTACTCCAGAAAATGGAGTGGCTTTCAACTATATCAGATTGAAAGTTAGTCTATAATTGATTTATGCCAAAGGTCTGTAACAGGATGTATCCTGTCACAGACCTTTGGCATATAATTCTGCAATAGCGGATGAAGTTGAACGATTAGCCTTAGGCTGATGCGTTAAATTTTTCCAAAGCGATCTTCTAACTAATAGATCGCTTTGGGTTCGGATTTTTCTTGCGCTTCTTTGTAGCGCAACACCTGCGATAGAATCGCTGGATTTTCGATCACTTTAGGCCTAAACTTTGTACTGTTCATATACGTTAAGATGGAGCTCAACAGCTGTCTTGCAACGGGCCTGTTGGCTAGATCCGCCTCCAGATCAAACGAAGCGATCATCAGCTTGCCTGATCCTACCGTCCCTTCAAAAAGAGATGCTAATCTTCTATTATTGGCAAAGTTATCAATGAGCTCTACAACTGCATGTCCACCTTTGACCTGATCCGTAATCATCGTAGTCGATTTAATTTGGAGATCCCACCATTGCCAATCTGTATGATTATCTGTCGGGAAATCGGCAAATACAGGATGTTTAGGGTCACAAAGCAAGCCCATTGTACCGGCCTGTTTTGGAAAATGTACCGGGCTCCAAAAAACAGGAACGAACTTCCCTTCAATACCGTTTATTTTCTTCCAATCGGGATTTAAAAGTACTTTTTTCCCTTCTTTCAGCAAGCGCATTGCTTCCCCCAATTCGCGCGTATAGCTGACTTCCCCAAAATCAACGGCTACCTTTTGAGGGTACACCCAAATATTCCAATGGTTTTCGTACGAAGTACCCTCAAGTTTAAGTTGAATCGTCAATTTCTTCGCCTGTCTAATTGTTTGTAATGGTACTTCTAAATGCCCCACATTGCCTTGATGTCCCTTTCCAATGGTTGACTGAAAATGTCCCTGTGCGATTATTTTTCCTGCATCTTTCAGGAACCAACTAATCCCCTGATTCTTCAAAATCTCCTGTCCATAATTACTCACATCTATAGAAGCTTTGAACGTTTCATCGTTGGTATATACAGCTTTCGCAAACTGGAGCAAAGGCACTACTGGAGCGCTAAATTGTCGAAATTCGGCCGCTGAGAGAATATGTTTGCTATCCCAAAAAGCATCTAATAAGCCTACCAATGCCGTTCCCTGACCAGGGAAATCGTGAAGATCAAGGAGCTGATACCCGCTGATACCCGGTGTCTTCAGCGCTCTTTCCATCTCCTCTTTGTACAGAATAGCTGCCAATTTTCCTGAGGACATCGTATATGCGCTGGCCTTATGCAATAATCCTTTTTGTTTTAGATCTTCTGCTACAGAAATGAAGTTTAACGGTTTTAAAACACCTTTATATTTTTTGATTTCGGCAATATTGGGATAGACAGCATATTGTCCAATTTCGTGCGTCACGACCGGAATCGAAATTCCTTCCAAAGAATTGCTGTAGTTTTTATTGAATGTAGGTGCTTCGCTATTAAATACACCTTGTCCCCGTACCCAACCCTTGGCTGTCCACTGGGTAATCAGATAATCATCATAGGGTTCTTCCTTCACACCATGCCCTTGCTGGAATGTAAAAGAAGTTGCCGTATAAAGATGCCGTTTGTCTTTTTCCTTTACGTATTTTACCAGAGCATTCAGCGCATTGAAATCACCACTCAACTCATTACCCATACTCCAAAAACAAAAGGACGGATGATTTCCATAAGTCTGCATTATTCGATCGGCCTCTTCATAGAGAAAATTCATCACTCCCTCATCTTTACCAAGATTATTCTCCCAGATTGGCAACTCAATTTGAAGATAGAATCCCAATTCGTCGGCAACAGCGAAGGCCGCCTCAGGAGGACACCATGAATGAAACCTCAGATGATTTAGCCCCCATTCGCGTGCTGTCACAAAGACTTTTCTCCAACCAACCTTATCCATCGGCGGGTGTCCCGTTAACGGAAAGATACTGCATTCTAACGTTCCCCTCAAAAATAAAGGCTCACCATTGACTTTTAGCATGGTCCCATCTGTAGAGAGCTCACGCATACCTATTGAGGTACTCAATGTTGATACGGCATCTATGGTTTTCAATTCCAGACTGATGTCGTACAAATGCGGTGAAAATTCGCTCCAAAGTTTCAGTTTGTCACCAAGAAGGTAGTTTAGATTGATCGCTGTATCCCCTGGCGACAGCTGAATGGTTCTTTCAACTGGTGGTAGGGAACCCATTTTGTCTTTTACCTTTATTTTCAGTTTACCGACAACGGCCTTTGCAAGTCTATTACGGAGATTGATCTGCAGATTGATTTCCTTTTTCGCTAGATTAGGACTCGCATACACAGACTTCAGACGCACCGCATCGTAGGCCTGAACAGCAATCTTTCCAAGAATGCCATTCCAAATAATTTGGGTGTGATCGGTATAAGCATGTGCCATATCATCAACGCTAATTGGAAGCTTCTTCCTGTTATCTATGCGGATTGTCAACCGATGCTTCTTTCCTGTTTTCAGTAGTGAACTTAAGTCAAACTCATGCGGACTGACAAGGCTACGTTGCTTTTGTACTACTGCTATCCCGTCGATCCAAACCATAGACTCCCAAAGAACACGCTCGAGGGTTAAGATCATCTCCTTACCTGCCCAACCTGCCGGGATTGAAAGTTCCCGTGTATACCATGCAGCCCCCACATAACGATGTGCTCGCGTAAGATGCGAAAGCTGAGGTTTGGCAAGAGCAGGTGTCAACGTATTTACGGTTCCTAAACCCGCATCATCTGTTGTTCCTGGTAATCTGATCGATGTTTCGAACGATTTACCAGCCCAACCATGCTCGATACCGACATCTTCGGGATCAAGACGAACTTTCCACTCGCCTGCAAGATCAAGACGATTTAGTCCATCTGCCCAGACCGTATAACTGTGAAATAGAACGACGAATACAATGATATAGCGATACATACTGAATTAATTCTTTAAAGAAGTTTCACCTAAGAAAGAATACATAATAGCCTGGCTCCCTTGGTGATTGGGATCCAACCGCTGGACTTGTGCTAAATAATCCATTGCCAAAGCACGATCTCCATTCCCCAAATACCCCAATCCCATGACATACAAACAATGTATTTTATTCTTATGATCCAGATCTTCCTCCCAAATATCCATATCAGGCAAGGAAACTGCAAAATAATCTATTTTAAAGGGCTTGTCAATAAATAACTTTCCATGATCTATTAAACATTGAAAACGTTGTTCAGCTCGCACTAGATTACCAAGCTCATGCCAGGCCAAACCTTGATAAAATATCTTATCTGGTTGTGGATCATTATAGAAAAGGGCCTGCTGGGGTTCATCAGCACCTTCTGTTGCTTTATGGAAATAAACTTTAGCTTCTTCGTCCATACCCAATAAACGATAGACGAGTCCTTTATAATAGTGAACATCGTTTTCTTCCATTGTAATCAGCTTACCTTCACCAAGGTTATGTGGATAATAATCAAGCGCCTTTAGCAAGGAAAGCGCCTGTTGCAGTTCATTTTGCAGTATCGATTTTTTGGCCAATTCGAGCTGACATATCGTGTATTGACGAGAGACCTTACCTTCCCCTCCTTCCCAGGGCTTAAACTGCCGGGAAGCAAGCAACGTTTTCGCGCTCTCATATTCACCCAAGAGATTAAATAGGGTGATCCGCTCCAAGAATAGATCATCTCTAAGCGTCACCAAATCCGGATATCGATCGAGCAGGGCCAACCTTTCTTTGTAAGAGCGTCCCTCCTTCTTGTAGAGCTGATGAAGCTCCATGAGTAAACGTGCATCAGTTTCATCCAATGAAAATGCGCTCTCCAATAGGGGCAAGGCTTCTTTCTTCTTGTTTATCCGATTATAATAAGCTAAGGCCAAATTACGATAAACGGTAGGAAACTGTCCATCCAATTGGATAGCATGCTCCCAACAGTCAACAGCATCCTGATGCTGTCTTTTACCATACCAAAGATTGCCCAAATAATACGAGGCCTTTGCGTCAGCACTATTTAAAACTATGGCATGTCGGAGAATTGCAATCTCTTCCAAACGATTTGGAAAACAATAAGTCGGATCCATAACGACGGCTTGATCACAATACGTCTTTGCCTTGTCATGCAAGCCCAGATGAGTCGCAAAATACCCTAGTGTATAATATACCATAGGGTAAACTAAGGTTATGTCTTCAATGGTTTTTTCCAGGAGTAAAGATGCTTCTTCATATAGACCGGCATGAGCAAAATCCAATGCATACTCCATCACGCTATGAATATTAACCTGCGCTAAATCGAGAATAGGAGAAAATATCGATTCTTCTTGTGTTAACAGGTACCATTCGAATCGACATCCCATATTAAACGGATCCAATTCCATTGATTCTTGAATACATGCTAAAGCGGCATCTTTTGCCCCGATTTTTCTTAAAATAGAGGCCTTCAGCTGCCTTCCTTTATGGTGATACCAGTTTCTGCTCAATGAGTGATCTATTTTTTCCAAAGCAGCATTCCAATTGCCTCTCTTCGCATCAATTTGTGCCAAGCCAAAATAGCCAGAATCCTTCCATGCGGCATTCCATGTTGCTTTGTAGAAAGCTGCATAAGCTCCATTCAGATCCCCAGATAGTTGCAGAGCTACACCAAGGTTGTAATAAGGTTCTCCATCATAAGGATTGGGATTACGCTCCGTAGCGCGAGCGACAGCGGTCTCAAAATAAGCAATGGACTCCTCTATCTTACCGTTTCGCAACAAAAAAGCGCCCATTGCATTATTACATCTGATGTCGTTCGGTTCACGTCGCAGAGCCTCCTTATAATAATCCAATGGATTATAAGTTGCATGTCGGTACTGCTCCAGATGCTGTCCTGTCAAAAACAATTCTTCGATAGAACAAATATCTTCGGGCAGCGATGCTGCCTGTGCCGGTTTGGGTATATCTTCAGCATCCTTCGGCTGTTCTTGCTGGTAGACCAATATTTCATGGTTATTTTTATCATACACAGTCAATATGAGTTCGGTTGTTACACTGTCCAATCCAGCAACACTTTGGGTATAAATATTCCGAGGAGAACAAGTCACTTGTTCGTCCAAATAGATTTTACCGGCCGTATTACGTAACAAAACACGTATACTTTCATACGTCCCTGTTGTATACAAGACAATGTGAGCAGTCTGCTCCCTAACTTCCATATTGAGCACCGCATCTTTTGTTGCATTTTTCACCTGTCCAACTTCTGCGTAAGGCATAAAATACTGAGACCAGGATTTCACTTCGTAGGGTTGTAACCAAGCAAAATCAGGTTGATTATCTGTATATACACCAGCCATCAATTCAATGTATGGTCCATTTTCATCTGTCAGGTTTCTATCCCAAGCGACACCAAAGTCACCATTTCCCCAGGTCCACTGTTTTTTCCCCGGTGAAATGTGATGGTCGGCCACATGTAACATCCCCGCATTGGTAGCACCAGCCTCATAGCCGCCAACGAAGTTGTATTTCGATTGAATGGCCATATAGGATGTCGGAACAGGAATATTTTTGTATTGTGCAATATCAACACCTGCCGAGTAATCGTATTTGTAATAGGTTCCCGTAGCAATCGGGAAAGAAGAGACCTCTCGCTTTCCATGATCAAAAACGGCATTGACATCGGGGGGAAACACGGAATAATAGTCGTCATTCACAACAACAGCCGGATTGGCCCACCACAGAAAAGTTTGTGGCAATGCTGTCCGATTATACACTTGAACCTTGATTTCTAAATACGCTTTGTCGGGATGCAAGGTAAATCCCTGCATGGCCTTCATCCGAAACATACGCTCGATTTCGTTGCACCAAACCGTAATACTTCCATCGCTGTTGTGTTCGATTAAATGCTCTGTGGGCATAAAAGTAGTCGGTCTATGATGCTGGGGCCAATTAAATTCAATCCCTCCGGAAATCCAAGGACCAGTGAGCCCAACCAAAGCGGGTTTGATAACTTCATTATAGTAAACGAAATGTCGTTCTCTAACTTTATCATAAGCCATATGAACCCGTCCACCTAAAGCTGGAAGAATCATCACCTTGATATATTCATTTTCAAGAAATAGCGCTTGATAGATCTTGTTTCGCTTCTGATCGCTAATTTTCTCTATGATCGGATAAGGATATACTACCCCCGAGCTACCTTGGTATACGCGCTTTTCGGCAAATATGGGATTCTTCTCCTTCGTCCCAATCTCGTATGTTGGAATCGCAATCTGCTCCTCCCATGCTTTTACGATCCCTTTCTGGTCAACTGTTGATTTTATGAGGTAACGAGTCAATTCTGTCATTTTCTTAATACGCTAATAGGTTTATATAGGTCGAGTTGATTATCCTAGTGCCAATTATCCTTCCAGTTCTTGTTCAATTTCTTCTAAGCTTTTTCCTTTGGTCTCTTTCAGTCGGCTCCATAGAAACAGATAACCGATAAAACAGACCCCACCATACAGCCAGAATGTACCAGCTGCGCCCAGATTTTGATTCAGTAAAGGAAAAGTATAAGTGAGCACAAAACATGCAATCCATAGTAATGATGTCGCGATCGCCATAGCCTGCGCCCTTACAGCTGTAGGGAATATTTCGGCGATGATTACCCAAGTAACAGGTGCCAAAGTCATCGCATACACCGCAATTCCGGCTAACACAAGGAGAAGCACGAAAATGCCACTGCAATTGAAATAATAACAGGCCCCTAGGGCAATATAAATCACAAAAAGCCCTGCTGATCCGAAGAGCATCAATGCACGGCGACCAATTCGATCGACCAGATACATGCCGATGAATGTAAAAATTACATTGATCACTCCAGTGATAATAATATTGAAAAGCATCCCCGAAACTGTATATCCGGCAGCCGTAAAAATTTCTTGGGCATAATTAAAAATAACATTAATCCCACACCACTGCTGAAAGACAGCAATAAAACTCCCGAGCAACAACAACCGCAGCAACTTGCCCTGAAATAAATTTCTTTTTCGGGCTTTACCCTGACTTAGTTCAGCCGCCTCGGCAATAGATTGAATATTTTCTGCTGCATATTCATCTCCACCCATGCGTAAAAACACACGCTTTGCCTGTTCGTGCTTCCCTTTCGAATACAACCAACGGGGGCTTTCGGGAATCAGGAAAAGCAGCACCAAAAAAACGACCGCTGGGATCGCTCCTGCCCAAAACATCCATCTCCAACCCTCTTGCCCATTCCAGGTTTCTAGAATAGATTCTCCAGCTAAAACCGGCTTAGCAATGAGCCAATTAACCACTTGCGCTGCAAGTATGCCCAGTACAATGGTTAATTGATTGACCGATACAAATTTTCCCCGACTTTCTGCAGGGGCGATTTCCGCGATATACATCGGAGCCAAATTGGAGGCTACACCAATACCTATCCCGCCCAAAATCCTATAAATAATGAAAGTGTCAAGTTCGGACGCCATGCCGGTTCCTAATGCAGAAATTATAAATAAAATTGCAGCGGTATAAATCAATGGTTTTCTACCATAGCGATCTGCCAATCCCCCCGAGAGCAGTACACCAACAAAGCTTCCCACAATCGCCGAAGACATGGCCCATCCTTGCAATGCAGGATCGGATTCCAAATGAAAATAAGCCTCATAAAATGGTTTCGCACCTCCAATAACTACCCAATCATATCCAAATAGAAATCCACCAATAGCAGCCACAAAAGTGATCAATAGCAGATAGGTTGTCGCGGTCTTTTGCATAAGAGTTTACATATTTAGATTTACTTAGGTAAAAGTAATGGATTACTTGGGGAGAATCATGTAAGTGAACACGATAAACATGTAAAATATTACTATTTTTATAAGGATAACCAAAAACAAGCTCGATTTATGAAACAAAACCAAGATGTCATCGCAGAAGGATTCAAAGGAGAAAAGGCGATTGTCCTTCCCTATGCCGTATGCAACTACCAGGCAGACAACAACATCACAACAAAATTACACATCACACATATCGGTTATTATCCCAATGCAAAAAAACACTACCGTGATCGTCAAGAAGGATGCAAGGAATATATTCTGATTTATTGCGAAAAAGGAAGTGGTTGGATAAAACAGGATGACACAACGCACAACCTTAAAAGAAACGATGTATTTATTATACCGAGAGATAGTGCACATTGCTATGGCGCAAAATCAAATGATCCCTGGAGCATCTATTGGATTCATTTCGCTGGGACAGATGCAACTCTTTTTAAACATATCATGGGGCAAGTGATTCATATAGATGACGCGGATTCAAACAAACATGCTAACCGCATCCAACTCTTCGAAAGTATCTACAAAAATCTGGAAATGGGGTACAGCCCAGAAAATTTGGAGTATACCAGTTTTTGCTTTCAATATTTTTTAGCTTCCATTCAATATCAGGCGCAGTTTAGAGAAAGTAACCGAATTCAAGTAGACAATATCATACAGGACATCATCATATTTATGAAAGACAATCTAGAGAACAATATCAATCTGGATGATATTTCAGCACGTTTCAGCTATTCCAAATCCCATCTTATTAACTTATTCAAGCAGAAAACATCTTACCCGCCCATGGTATATTACAATCAACTCCGTATGCAAAGAGCTTGCTCTTACCTGCAATTTACATTACTTAAGATTAAAGAAATCGCATTCAAACTCCACTTTTATGACCCCTTTCATTTTTCAAAAGCGTTTACACGAGAAATGAAAATGTCGCCACAAGAATACCGCAAAAAATATCAAAAATAATGTCAGTTAAACCTTTCAGATCCATAAGCCATCTAGACCAGTTACCTCTAAACAATTGGTTATAAACGATTGGCTCTCCTTCCGGACATCTTTTCTTGGCGCTATCTCATCTCTTCATCGACATTCAAACCTGCCAATGCACAACGTATAGCATTTAACGAAGTATTGCGGCATTATTCAAAATTGGGTGTCCTTTTCCCTAAAAATGCTGAAACACCTTCTTTGAAATCGTCTGTTCCGAACAAATGTCCGAAGGCATCCATTTCCACCTTATTCCCGTTCTGTTGTTTATCTTCAGCGGCGTTAATGGCAGCAATAGCATTTGCCACCGCAACACGCGAGCGGGTAAATATCTTTTGGAGTATTTCCTCCGCTCGGGCAATTAGTTTATCCTGTGCGATCACCTCATTGACCAGTCCTAGTTCATAAGCTCGCTGCGCATCAATCATATCGCCCGTTAAAATCATTTGCATAGCCTGTCCTTTTCCGATCAATTTGGGCAAACGCTGCGTACCTCCGTAACCCGGAATCAGGCCCAAAGAAACCTCCGGAAGTCCCATTTTGGCATTTTCAGAAGCGATACGAATATGGCAAGCTAAAGCCATCTCAAGTCCTCCGCCCAAAGCATATCCATTTATAGCGGCAATAACTGGCTTCGGAGAAGCTTCGATAAGATCCGTAAAAATAATATGTCCTCTTTCACTAAGCCATCGCGCCTGAATTACAGACAAATCCTTAAATTCCTTGATATCCGCGCCCGCGGCAAATGCTTTATGTCCGGCGCCGGTCAGGATAATACCCCTTACATGATCATCGGAATTGAAATGTTTGAAGATATCTTGCAATTCATCAAGCGTTTCCTGATTTAAGGCATTCAGTTGCGGCTCGCGATTAATGATGACATAGCCAATACTATCTTTAATGGCATACTTTAAATTTGAATATTGAACCATAATTGCTAAAAATTAAAATGTAAGGATGCCGTAAAAGTATCAGAAGGAACTCCTTCACCGCCTTTATAGCTTAATCTCTTTTTATACTCTAATCTAATCAATTTAAAGATATTATCCACCCCCACAAGTCCTTCTACATAAGGTTTGTTACGCACGGCTTTTGTTTGAATAATACCGTCTTTGTCCGCTTCAAACTGAATATTTTCGGGCGTAACAAAGGGATTGTTGGCATCGCTTAACTTTCCATAAAAAGCCTTGAATCCTGTTACTTCACGCCACTTTAACCGTCTGAACAAAGGAATTCTATTAAAAAAGAAACCATTCCAATTGTGGTAATAAGTTAATTTCAAAAACTGGTCTGAAACAAATTCCGAGGTCGCCATCAAGTCAAAATTCACCAACGGCCCTTGCTTATCTTTAGTGACTTCTGGAAGTTCCAGTAAGGTATAAGGCAGGTGTTTCCCCCAAATTCTCCCGCCTGAGAATTCAAAATCAGCCTGTCCTGCTGGCGATAAGAACAATCGTTTGAACACACTGAACCGCAACGCATCATAACTATAATCTGCCCCCCAAAATCCTTTCAGGCCTTTATTATATTGCAGGGTAAAAATGGGATATTTATTTTCTACTGTTCCTCTGTCGAGATTATGATAAGTAAATTCTTCATTCGGAGCCCAACGCAAAATTAGCTGTAGATCATTTGTATTTACTTGGCGGACTGTATCAGGTAAAGGTAGACTATTGATATAAAACAAATCACCACGAGGTTGTCTGCGGGTATGTGTAAATGCCGTTCCTACACTAATATGGTTCCCAAATTCGATCAAATGATCGAGACGATAGATATCATTAAACTGCCATTTATTAGGCCTGTTTTTTCCAAAAGAACGGAAGAAACCATCTCCTTTTAAAAAACCCAAACCTCGCCCCGGTTCCATAACGTCGTGCTGTACGGTAAAGCGCAAATAATTTGCCGGAAACTGAACAATACGTTCTCCATTTAAAGTAAATGCCGTACTCAGGTAGTATTTTAGCGCTTTGTCTTTATCGCCATAGGCTGTGTATCCTTCGATGTAGGCCTTTTCCGAAAACAAGCGTGTTGTTCGACCACTCATCCTAAAACGATTCCCTTCGTAATTATTACGGCTATAAAGATATTCCAGTGGACCAAACTCAACTTTCCCGGCATTATAATACCCCTTTGCCAATAAATAGCCCAATGCTACTAACTGATTAAAAGAACGCATATTCTGTACCGAATCAACTTTTTGATATGCCCCTAATTCAGCATGGCTTAATGGGCTTGGTCTGATCCCTACTATGGGTACATGCGGTGCGGACTGGAGGAGATACCTTTTTTCAACAGGTACACCAGCAAAATTCTCATTCGAAATAGAATCGGTGCGATGTCCTAAGTATTGGGTTTCTCTGCGCCCATACAATACATCCGACTTGCTCCCGCCAAATAACATTTTCAGGTCTGCATGAACGGGAAGCATGCTACCGTTTTTAAATTCGCTATAGCTGAGATCTATCTGCACGTCATTTATCCAATTGATATTTGCAGTACGTCCGATATTCAATGTCGCGCGATGAACCGCATACCTTGTATCATCTGAGATCAGTAGATCACCATAGAAGAGCAGATCAATTTCCGATTTACCTTCAAAATGGAGCTCAATATAATCCTTCCCCTCTATCTTTATCGTATCTTGAATTTTGTACCTATAAAACGCTGTAGCACCGGAAGCAATTGGACTTAAAACTCCTTTGTTCGTGATCTGAATTGTATTATCATACAGATCAACATCACGGAGTATCGTCTGGAACCGTGTCTGCCAATTATCATTATTAAAAAAGCGTGGATTTAATTCCGTCTGATTGTGGCTGATGACAATCTTCTTACTACGATCTGGATTATGGGATGAATAGATATTGGCATAGTTTTCTTCCAAATAAAAGGGTGCAATGGTCTGCCCCCGAAAAGCTGTAGAATCGACATTTTCAAAGAGGAATCGGAATGGTTTCGGAAATTTTTTCGCTTTATCTTCAGGATTGACAAAACCAAATTGTGTCTTCTCGTATTCGTCAAAACGAATTTCAGGTATACGGGTATAATGATTTTGTGGTCGATGTGCTATCACCTGTTCGATCAGCGCAATAGCTGGATCTTTAGGCTTTTTGTTTTTTCGATTGACCACGACCTCCTCTAATGTATTATTCGATGCAATTAAATGCACCGTCAGCATAGAATCTTGTAAACGACGAACATCCACCGTCCGCCGCTCATACCCAACTGCTCCAAATACAAGTTGTCTGTATTTCTTGATGTCTAGAATTTTAAAATACCCAAGGGTATCACTACTACCACCACTATCTTCCCCAAGCCAGTTGATTGAAACCCTTGAAATGCCCCTGCCTGTTTGTGCATCAACAACCTTTCCACGAATAAAGTCCTGTGCAATTACTTGTCCGCAGATAACGAAGAAAAGTAACACACATAAAACACGAATCGAAAAAGATTTAACACACACTTTAAACACCATCTTCCAATTGATAGGATTTCTTTTTTACAATATACAATTTGTATTCAAGAGTTATACCAATAAAAATAAAAAAAGCACAGCGAAATCGCCATGCTCTAATAAACAACAAGTATTTTAACAGAAACTTTATATTAATTTTAAAAGGCAGTCTGGATATACCCCAATTAAGATGGTAAGCATTACGGCAAGGAATAATACCAATGAATAATTCCACTGCACATTGACACAGGATTCGTCACTGTCTCTAAAGTACATCGCAACGACAACTTTCAGGTAGTAATACACAGCAATACCTGCATTGATTACCGCCAATACGAGCAAAACAATATGATAATTTTCCATAACAGAAGAAAACATCATAAACTTACCGATAAATCCAGCTGTCAGTGGTATTCCCGCAAGAGAAAGCATGGCTATCGTGATGGCAAATGCGAGCAAAGGATTTCGTTTGCCCAAGCCATTAAAAGCTTCAAAATGCTCGGAGCCCGTCGTTTTCTTGACAAGGATCAATCCTGTAAAGGCAACAATGGTTGCTAGCGAATAGGCAAGGCCATAAGCAAAGATACTATTAGCCGAAGTAGCCCCTACTGCTACAATCGCAAATAACATATACCCAGCATGCGAAACACTTGAATAGGCAAGCATGCGTTTGAAGGAAGACTGCATTAATGCAGAAATATTTCCAACAAATAAGGTGAGAATGGCGATCACTAAGAAAACCGGAGTCCAAAAATCTTGTAAAGGCAATAGACTATAACTGAATAAACGTAACAATCCGGCGAACGAAGCAACTTTAACGACCGTACTCATATAACTCGTAATCAGTATCGGAGCTCCATCATAAACATCTGGTGTCCAGAAATGAAAGGGAACAGCCCCCACCTTGAACGTCAGTCCCACAATGAGGAACAATATACCTCCATAAAACAAAGGCGAAATTGCCTGCGGGTTATTGACGACATAGTTTTTGATTTCACTTAAATCAAATGATCCGGTAGCACCGTATAACAGGGCAATACCAAACAGTAGAAACCCAGTAGAGAAAGCGCCCATCAAAAAGTACTTTAATGCAGCTTCATTTGATGCTTTGTCTCTTTTACGTATCCCGACCAAAATATAAAGCGCTACAGACATAATTTCAATACCTAAAAAAAGCATTGAAAAATTATGATAACTATTCACAAGAACAGCACCTGTGAGGGAGAAAATCAATAACGAGTAATACTCCGCAATTTGTCCCTCCTCATCAAAATATCCCTTTGAGATTACAAAGATACACAAGGTAACCGCGATACATAAGACCGAGAAAGCAATAGCGTAATGATCAAAATGAACCATCCCACTAAAGAGAGGTCCGCTGGTAGAAGTCCAGTCATTCCATAGGAAACCAATAGCGACCAAGAAGCCAAGAATAGAAACAGGCAGCAGCATAGATTTCATCTTGAATAAGCCAAGGTAAAGGACGACTAATGCTAATATCGAAAGTGTAATTATTGCACCCATACAATTAAATATATCTATTATCTGCCTAAAAATGTACTTAAAACTTCCACAGAACCTGCAGAAAGGTTCAATAGGAAATTAGGGAATATACCAATATAAAGGATCAAGACAGAGACCACTGTCAATACAATAAGTTCCGTTCCTTTTACATCTTCAAATTGTATAGTTCTTTCGGTCGTTTCTCCCAGCATCGTTCCTTGATAAAGCCTAAGGATATAAACTGCACCCAGAATTAAGGTTAAACCCGCAAAAACAGCAAACCAAAATCCATATTGAAAAACGCCTTTCAATAATAAAAACTCACCAATAAATCCATTTGTTAATGGTAACCCCACTGCTCCCATACAAATAATCATAAAGAAGATGGCCAACCGAGGCGCCTTGCTTGCTATTCCACCAAGCTCAGTAAGACGACGTGTCTGTGTGCGCTGCTGTATAATATCCAACACATAAAAAAGTCCTATCACAGAAATACCGTGATTTAACATTTGAATAGTTGCTCCACTCAGGCCATTGGTATTCCATGTAAAGACACCAGCACTAATTAAACCAACGTGGGCTATTGATGAATATGCGATCAATCGCTTCACATCATCTTGTTTAATTGCAATAATGGAAGCATAAACGATCCCAATAACGCATAAGATCATTGCAAAATGTCCGTATAGAGCAACACCAGCTGGTGCGATAGGCAATAGCCAACGCATTAAACCATAAACCCCCATTTTGAGCATGATACCCGCCAATAACATCGTGCCTGCTGCAGGTGCGTTTGTATACGTATTGGGTTGCCAAGTATGAAAAGGAAAAATTGGTATTTTGATGGCGAAAGCAACAAAAAAAGCCCAAAATAACCATCGCTGTGTGTTTTCCCCCAAATCTAATGCAATAAATGAAGTCCATTCAAAATCACGATTGGGCACTTGTTGATAGAGATAAAGAATACCGATCAACATCAAAAGGCTACCCAAAAAAGTATAAATAAAGAATTTCAAATTTACGCGGATACGATCTCCTTCACCCCAAAGTGCACAAATAAAATAAATCGGAATCAAGGCAATCTCCCAGCCCACATAAAAAGTAAACGCATCCAAGGCCATAAATACGAGCAATAAGCCCGCTTGCATAAAAGCCATTAAAGCATAAAAGTTTCCTTTATAATCCTTCTTAAAGGTTGTGGCAATAATTAAAGGCATCAGCCCATTCGTCAATAAGATCAACGGCAAGCTAATTCCATCAACGCCGATATGAAAATGAATATGCAATGAAGAAATCCATAGCCAATTTTGTTCAAATTGCATTCCGCCATTTGCGTCAAAAGTACAAAGGAAAGGAATAGTCAAAGCCAAAGACAGTAATGATAAAATCAAGGCAATAGACTTTGCAGCATTGGTCTTTAAGAACGTTAGAATCAATGCGCTTATTAGCGGCAATAAAATAAGTAAAAACAAGTTATCCATCGATTATACCAAAATTAAAGACTCAACAATCCATAGATGAAAATGGCAATCACCCCAATTACCATCATCAATAAATAAAAACCAACATTACCATTCTGGAGCAAACGCAATACCTTTCCGGTATCAAATGTTGCCTTACCGGCACCATTAACAACGCCATCAATGCCACGTTGATCCACAACATTCCCGAAGAAAGCTGAGAGCCAATTGATGGGACGTACAATGATGCTATCATAAAGTTCATCCACGTAAAACTTATTGTAAGATAGATTCGCCAAGAAACTTCTGGCACCTTCTCCCGCTTCAGGTAACTGTTGTCGTTTAACATACTTATTAAAGGCTAAAGCAACCATAATCAATACCCCAACAACAGAAACGGCCATTAATAAATATTCAGTACTGTGTTCCAAATGATGAGTTGCAGGTATTATTGCTTTTCCCTCTGAGAACACTGGCGCCAGGAAATCCTCAAGCCAATGATTACCTCCCAAAACAGCTGGTAAGTTGATTACACCTCCAACCACAGAAAGTATAGCCAATACAATGAGTGGCATGGTCATACTCTTTGGAGATTCATGCAAATGATGTTTTTGCTCTTCCGTACCACGGAATGTCCCAAAAAAGGTCATAAACAGCATCCTAAACATATAGAATGCCGTCATTAATGCACCAATAAAACCTAAACCCCATAAGACCGGACTAGCGGCAAAAGCCCCCGCCAATATTTCGTCTTTGGAGAAGAAGCCAGAGAATGGTGGAATTCCTGCAATCGCAATTGTCCCCATCAACATCGTCAGATAAGTAATAGGCATTGCTTTCTTCAAGCCACCCATTTTACGCATATCCTGTTCCTCACTCATACCATGTATAACAGATCCGGCCCCTAAGAAAAGTAATGCTTTGAAAAAGGCATGAGTCAATACATGGAAAAAGGCTCCAGTAAATGCTCCGACACCTAGGCCAAGAAACATATAGCCCAATTGTGAAACTGTGGAATAAGCCAATACTTTCTTAATATCATTTTGTGTCAATGCAATCGCAGCAGCTAACAGGGCTGTACAGATAGCTATGACAGAAATGAGCTGCAACGTAAACGGTGAAAGAATAAACAATACATTGGAACGTGCAATCATATAAATACCGGCTGTAACCATCGTTGCCGCATGGATCAGGGCCGACACGGGGGTCGGGCCAGCCATGGCATCCGGCAACCAGGTAAACAAAGGTATCTGCGCCGATTTACCTGTCGCAGCAATAAATAACAAAATGGTAATGCTAACGACTGTGATATCACCAACAGCAAAATTCTTGGCCGCTGGAAATACAGTCGAAAATTCTAAGGACCCAAAAGTTCCAAGTATTAAAAATACCGCAAGCAGAAAACCCAAATCACCTATTCTATTCATCACAAATGCTTTTTTTGCTGCATTTGCATACGAACTATTCTTATACCAAAAGCCAATCAATAAATAAGAACATAGTCCTACACCTTCCCAACCTATGAACATGACCAGGTAATTGGATCCCAATACCAATAGCAACATAAAAAAGATAAAGAGATTCAAATAAGCGAAGAACTTACCAAATCCATTATCATGATGCATATAACCAATGGAATAGACATGGATAAGGAAACCAATTCCGGTAACGATTAAGAGCATGATCGCACTTAACGGATCTACCAAAAAGGACAGACCTATCTTGAGATTGCCCACTGCAATCCAATCAAATACATGTTGTTCAATGATGCCTGCTTGTCCAGCCTGTCTCGCTTGGTAGACTTCGGAGAACAGAAGGCAGCTACATACAAAAGAAATAAGCACTACAGCGCTGCCAACAGCGCCTATCATACCTTTGGAAAAGGTATTCCTACCCAATCCATTCACTATAAACCCGATTAAGGGCAAAAGGGGAATCAACCAAACTAATTCACTCATCGTATTTATTTCTTAAGTTCTACCAACGAAGTTTATTTAAGGAATCGATATCCACAGACTTCGTATTCCGATATACCATAATAATAATCGCCAAGCCAACGGCAACTTCTGCCGCCGCCAATGCCATGATAAAGAAGACAAAGACCTGTCCTGACGAATCGCCATGCTGCACTGAAAAAGCAGCTAAAAGAAGATTCACCGCATTCAGCATCAATTCAATAGACATCATAATAATAATGACGTTACGGCGAATAAGAACACCGATAACACCAATAACGAAAATAATCGCACAAAAAATCAGATAATGATTTATTGGCACCCCCTGCAACTGTTGAACAACTGTTTCCATTAGATTTGTTTAGGTTCTTTCTTAGCTAATAATATTGCCCCAATCATTGCCGTCAATAACAATAATGATGATAACTCAAAAGGAAGCAAAAATTCGTTAAACAACACCTTACCCAGATTCTTAACCAACCCGATTTCTGGATTAACAACAGTCAAGGGATTAGAAATATCAAATACGCGGTATACACCGAAGAAAGTCACCAATAGGCAACAGCCGGCGATAACTCCCATAAACTTAACCAAGTTGGATTTCATGGGTTCGGTATCCTTATTCAGGTTGAGCAGCATCAATACAAATAAAAACAAAACCATGATGGCTCCCATATATACGATGAAATTCACCACAGCCAAAAACTGCGCATTCAAAAGAATATAATGTATTGTAAACGTAAAAAACGTAATGACCAGATACAGTACACTGTGTACAGGATTTTTTGTAAAAATGGTCAGCAGCGCAAAGAAAATAGACAAGAAGGCTACAAAATAAAATACTGTCATAATTTCCTGGTTTAGCTCTTTAATTTGGTAATATCAAAAGTTGGTTCTACCAATTTATCTTTTCCATAGATAAAATCCTTACGGAGATAATCTGCTGTCACATGTGGTCCATCCAGATAGATCGCTTCTTTCGGACAGGCCTCTTCACATAGACCACAGAAAATACATCGCAACATATTGATTTCATATACTGACGCATACTTTTCCTCGCGGTAAAGATTTTCTTCACCTTTTTTTCGCTCGGCAGCAGTCATTGTAATCGCCTCTGCAGGGCAGGACAAAGCACATAATCCACAGGCTGTACACCGCTCACGCCCTTCCTCATCACGTTTGAGCGAATGTTGCCCCCTGAAGTTTTTCGAATAAGGTCTTATTTCCTCAGGATATTTAATGGTTGGAATTTTCTTAAAAAAATGCCTTAATGTAATGCGTAAACCTTTGATAATAGCGGGAAAGTAGATTCTTTCCGAAAATGTCATCGGTTTTTGTTCAATTACTTTTTTACGATTGGTTAGTTGCATAAAAAGTCCTTTCTTATGAGAAATAAGTATCTTTAATCAATGTAAATACACCTGTAAGTACAATATTGGCAATCGCCAATGGAATCAACATCTTCCAGCCCAGATTCATCAATTGATCGTAGCGGAAACGTGGTAAGGTCCAACGCACCCACATAAAGAAAAAGATAAACAGCAATATTTTAATGAAGAATACAACCACCCCGATGATCGTGATCATATTGGCAGACAATCCCATATCATTCATAAAAGGGAAATTATATCCGCCAAAATAGAGTGATGCCATCAATGCAGAGGAAACGAACATGTTAATATATTCGGAAAACATGTAGAGTCCCAATTTCATGGAGGAGTACTCCGTATGGTAACCACCAACAAGCTCCGTTTCACATTCCGGCAAATCAAATGGAACCCGATTACATTCGGCAAAAGCACAGACCATAAAAATGATAAAACCCAACGGCTGTGCCCAGATATTCCAATTGACAAAACCCGACTGCTGCGCAACGATTTCTTCGAGTGTCAAAGTGCGCGTTACCATCAATAGCGCAATAAGTGATAATCCCATTGCAATCTCATAACTGATACTCTGTGATGCTGCACGAATTGCCCCCATAAGTGAGAATTTATTATTGGAAGCCCATCCGCCCAACATGATACCATATACACCTAATGCAATCACACCAAACATATACAACACCCCTACATTGATTCCTTGTGCAACCTGCAAAGAAATCGTTCGGTCTCCAATCTGTAGCTCCTGCCCCCAGGGAATAACGGCTGAACTAATACATGCCGTTATAATCGCAATTGTAGGCCCCAAAATAAAGAGCACCTTATGTGCACCAGCGGGTATAATTTCCTCCTTAAAGAAGAATTTACCACCGTCACACAGTGGTTGCAAGATACCAAAGAGACCAGCCCGATCAGGACCGTATCGATCTTGCATAAAACCTGCTATTTTGCGTTCCGCAAGTGTCGAATACATCGCGATCACCAAGGTGATAACGAATACAATAGACACCAGTATTAATTTTTCTATGACAAAAGACCACTCCATGTTTGTGATTATTTCAATTTTTCTGTTCTAGCCAACTGTTCGCGATTTTGTTCCTGTAGTATCGGATTCTCCTTAACAACTTTCGGCGGATTAAATAACTCGTAGTGATTGGCGGAAATGACGGAATGTCGGTCTATTTCTGTTGGTTCCTCCAACACCCAATCGCTTGTTTTTTTCTGATCAAAGCGACAAGTATTACAGATAAACTCTTCCACTTCACCAAACTCATCCTTTCGAGCAGTTACCCGAATGACCTCTTCTCCCTTATACCATAAGGTTACCTTACCCGAACATGTCGGACAATCGCGATGAGCATCGACGGGCTTCGTAAACCATACCCTGTTCTTGAAACGGAAGGTTTTATCTGTCAAAGCTCCCACAGGACATACATCAATAACATTTCCGGAGAAATCATTATCGATTACATTTTCAATATAAGTCGATATCTCGGCGTGATCTCCTCGTCCTAAGATACCGTGTACACGCTGGTCGGTCAACTGATTTGCGACATAAACACAACGGTAACATAAGATACAACGGTTCATATGCAATTGGATCTTATCGCCCAAATCAATGCGTTCGAAGGTACGTCGATCGAATTCGTAGCGTGTATGAGCACTGCCATGTTCGTACCCAAGATCCTGCAATTTACATTCACCAGCCTGATCGCAGATTGGGCAATCTAAGGGATGGTTAATCAATAAAATTTCAACAACACCTTTTCTTGCTTCCACCACCTCTGGCGAAGTAATATTTTGCACTTCCATACCGTCCATCACCGTTGTACGACAAGAAGCCACCAATTTCGGCATCGGTCTTGGATCTTTTTCAGATCCCTTGGAGACTTTTACCAAACAGGTACGGCATTTACCGCCACTCCCCTCCAGTTTGGAGTAGTAACACATTGCCGGAGGGACTATATCGCCGCCGATCTGTCTCGCTGCATTTAATATGCTTGTCCCAGGAGCAACCTCTACCGGTATACCATCGATGGTGACCTTAAACTTTACATCTTCCGCTTCTGCCATGATATGATTAATTTATCGTTACAGCTTCTATTATGATACTATTGGTTGTAAAGGATCAGCATAATGTGCCAGTCCATAATTTCTTGTTTGTGACTCTTCCGGATGCAGGATATGCCATTCAAATTCATCCCTAAAGTGTCGTATTGCAGCTGCCACAGGCCATGCCGCAGCATCTCCCAATGGGCAAATTGTATTCCCTTCTATTTTTCGTTGAACGTCCCACAATAAATCAATATCCTCCATAGCACCATGACCGCTCTCGATCTTATGCAGTACCTTCTCCATCCAGCCTGTTCCTTCACGACAAGGCGAGCATTGACCACAGCTTTCATGATGATAGAATCGCGCAAAGTTCCAGGTATTACGCACCACGCACTGATTCTCATCAAATACAATGAAACCACCTGATCCGAGCATTGTACCAGTTTGGAAGCCACCATCAGCCAGTGATTCATAAGTCATCAATCGGCTATTTCCAGCGGCAGTTTTCAAGATCAGATTAGCCGGCAAAATAGGCACCGAAGAGCCTCCGGCTACGACAGCCTTCATTCGTTTCCCATTGGCAATACCACCACAATATTCGTCCGAGTAAATAAATTCTTCAACGGGCAGACCGAGTTCGATCTCATAGACACCTGGTTTTACAATATTTCCGCTAGCGGAAATTAATTTTGTTCCGGTACTGCGCTCTACACCGATCTTAGCATACTCTTCACCACCCAAATTAATAATGGGAACTGTCGTTGCAATAGACTCCACATTATTCACCACTGTCGGGCAGTTATATAAACCCGCTATCGCAGGAAAAGGGGGTTTAATACGCGGATTACCTCGTTTACCTTCTAAGGACTCTAATAAAGCCGTTTCCTCACCACAGATATACGCTCCACCTCCCGGTTGAACATAAATCTCCAGATCATACCCCGAACCTAAAATATTTTTACCCAAAAACCCTTTTTCCTTGGCTTCAGCAATAGCACGCTCTAGAATTCTGATCTGTGGCATCATCTCTCCACGCACATAGATATACGACGTGTGAGCCCCCAAAGCGAAGCTCGATACAATCATTCCCTCAATAAGTGCATGCGGAATATGTGTCATTAAAAAACGGTCTTTGAATGTCCCTGGCTCAGACTCGTCGGCATTACAGACCAAATAGCGCGGCACCCCCTCAGGTTTAGCCAAAAAGGACCATTTCATCCCCGTAGGAAAACCAGCTCCCCCACGGCCACGTAATCCAGACTTCTTAACCTCTTCGACAACATCCTCAGGAGACATTGTCTTTAATACTTTTTCAACAGCAACATAACCACCTTTTTGTCGATAGACCTCAAAGGTATTGATGCCCGGAACATCGATATGAGTCAACAAAAGTTTACGTGCCATATTATTCTGTTTTAGCTTTTAAATTATCAATCAATTCGTCGACTTTATCTTCTGTCAGATTCTCATAGAATGTATATTCAGGACCGATCTGTAAGACTGGTCCAAAACCACAGGCAGCCAAACATTCTACACCACGCCAAGAGAAAAGCCCATCGCTTGTGACCTGCCCCTCCTTTACACCGAGCTTTTGCTCTAAATGCCCCATAATACGCTCTGCACCGACCAAACAACAAGGCCCGGTACGGCAAATCTCCAGCACGTATTTTCCTTTGGGTTGCAACAGGAACATGGTATAGAAGGTTGCCACCTCATATACCTCAATCGGTAATATATTCAGGTAAACAGCAACCTTATCCATCGCATCTGCACTGACCCAGCCGTATTCCGCCTGAACTAAATGTAAAATGGGCAATAAGCCCGATTTCTGCTTTCCTTCAGGGTAACGGCTTACCACTTCTCCAAACTTGGCTAACAATTCTGGAGAAAACGTTACATTTTCATTATGTTGTTTTACACTAAGCATCTAATTCTCCAGCTATAACGTTAAGACTACTCATATTTATAATAGCATCTGAAATCAGCATTCCTGCACTCATTGGTGCAAACATCTGATAATTGACAAAAGAAGGTCTCCTGAAATGCAGACGATAAGGTGACCGTCCACCATCATGAATCAAATAAAAACCAAGTTCACCATTTGCCCCTTCGACCGCATGATAAACTTCGGCTTTAGGTGTATCCACCTCACCCATGACGATTTTAAAGTGGTAAATTAGAGCTTCCATATTGGTATACACCTGTTCTTTCGGAGGCAAATAGAAATCAGGAACCTCAGCATGGAAGACGCCTTTAGGTTCTTTCTCAATTTTCGCTAATGCCTGTTCAATAATCCGAAGGGATTGCCACATTTCGGCATTCCGAACCATGAAACGATCGTATACATCACCTGTCGTGCCAACAGGCACATCGAAATCAAATTCTTCATACGAGCAATAAGGATTCTGTACACGCACATCGTAATCGACACCTGTCGCCCGTAAAATAGGGCCAGACCAGCTATAATCCAGGGCATCCTCTGCCGTTACAGCAGCAACACCCGACGTTCGTTCTATAAAAATGCGGTTACGAACAAACAGCTCTTCAAATTCTTTCAATACCGGAGGATAGCGTTTCAGAAATTCACGTATTTTCTCAAAGGCTATAGCATTGAAATCACGCTCGAAGCCTCCAATACGACCAATGTTCGTTGTCAGACGAGCGCCACAGATTTCTTCAAAGATTTCATAGATAAACTCGCGTTCCTGCATCACATACAAAAAGCCGGAAAAAGCACCCGTATCTACCCCCAAAATACCATTACAAATAATATGATCCGCAATACGGGCAAGCTCCATGACGATAACACGCATATATTGCACCCGCTTAGGAATCTCTATTTTAAGTAGTTTTTCAACGGTCATATGCCAGCCCATATTATTGATTGGAGACGAGCAATAATTTAGACGATCAGTCAAAGGCGTTATTTGATAAAAAGGTCGATGTTCAGCAATTTTTTCAAATGCGCGGTGAATATAACCGATCGTGGACACACCACTCACAATGCGTTCGCCATCGATTTGTACCACGTTCTGAAATACACCATGCGTAGCGGGATGCGTGGGACCAATATTTAGGGTAATCAACTCGTCTTGCGGATCGTTGTCTTCGAAGACAGGCTGATTAGATGTTATCTTGCTTATAAATTCGCTCATATCGTATAAATTAACGGCCGAAATACAAATCTTTCTTATCTACGCGATTTGGATCCTCTAAGGGATATTCCTTACGCATTGGAAACACCTCCATATCATCTACATTCAAAATCCTTCTCAAATCGGGATGCCCTATAAAATTGACGCCAAAAAAATCAAAAGTCTCACGCTCCATCCAGTTCGCGCCTTTCCAAACGACGGTTGCTGTTGGAATCTCAGGATTCGGCCCATACAAAAAGACCTTCACTCGGATTCGGATATTATGAACGAGACTATGAATATGATAAACCACAGCAAACTCCTTTTCTAAATACGGATAATGTACCGCCGTAATATCGGTCAGATGAATAAACTGCAACTCCTTATTCGATTTCAAGAAACGAAGTACATCAATCACATCTTCCGTATCCACGACAATCGTCAATACATTGTGCGCATCTTGAATTTCGTTAATCTTTGCCGGAAAATTTCCTTGGAGTTTATCCAATAAAAAACTGTTTTCCATCATCTATTTATTTGTATGTATTCCGTACTTCTCAAGCAGCGCTTTGTATTCGGGTGTATTTCTCCGGTTCAATGATTCATTCTTTACAATATCCTGTAGACGCAACACACCATCCAAAATTGCTTCTGGACGGGGAGGACAACCAGGCACGTACACATCAACCGGTATGATTTCATCTATTCCTTGTAAGACAGAATACGTATCGAAAATACCACCACTAGAAGCACAGGCCCCTACAGCAATTACCCAGCGCGGCTCAGCCATTTGCACATACACCTGCTTTAACACCGGGGCCATTTTCTTAGCAATGGTACCCATCACCAATAGCATATCTGCCTGACGTGGCGAAAAGCTCGGGCGTTCGGCACCGAATCTAGCCAAATCGTAAGTAGAGCCCATCGTTGCCATAAACTCGATACCACAGCAGGATGTGGCGAAAGGCAAAGGCCATAACGAGTTGGCTCGGGCCAAGCCAATGGCTTTGTCCAAACTTGTCGCAAAAAAACCTGCGCCTTCTACTCCCGGAGGAGCTTCTGCCAATTTTATATCACTCATGAAAAGTCGATTTTATAAAGGTTTAAGTATCATTGACCCCAAAGAGCCAACCATCACGGGAATATCTAATCCCAACTCAATGCTTTTTTCTTGATCACATAGATAAAGCCCAACAAGAGCAGTCCCATGAAAATAAACATCTCGATCAAGCCCTGTAGTCCCATTTCCCGGAAGTTGACTGCCCAAGGATACATGAAAATAACTTCAACATCAAATATGACAAACAGGATAGCGACCAAAAAATATTTTATGGAGAAAGGCTGCCTGGCATTTCCGACAACTTCAATTCCCGACTCAAAAGCTCCAAGCTTGTTTTCTGTGCGGACTTTTGGTCCGATAAGATGTGTAATAATTATGGTACCTACTCCAAATCCAACAGCAACAAGAAGCTGTATAAATATAGGCAAGTAGTCGATCGGCATACTATTGGCTTGCTCCATCTCAATTAAAATTTATATTGGTAACTGTCTCTAAATATAGAGATTCCACGGTAAAAAACAAAACAAAAAAGGCGTAGATATTACTATCTACGCCTAATTTAGAATGATTTTACTTAAGCTTATTTCAGTGCACCTAGGTACCCTTGAACAGCTTCATTCGTTGGATCAATTGCCAATACTTTTTGGAAGCTTTCCTTCGCTTTAGGAAGATCTTGCTTCACATAATAGTAAAGACCGATATACGTGTTTGCATCAATCAAATAATTCTTATTCTTCTCTTGTGCTCCACGTTGATTGATAGCTTCAATTAATTTTTGGAATGGTACTACGAAATCACCTTTTGGTTGTTCCAAATTATCTGCCGTCAATGCTGCAAAAGCTTTGTAATAAAGCGCATTGATCAAATATTTATCTTGTGCTTCTTTATTATCTGTACTTTCAATAACAGATAAGAAAGTCTGTGCTTTTTGCAAATCGGCAATTGCTTTGTCTCTCAGTTCTTGATTAACGACCACTTGTTCCTCATTCTTGCTACCAGCATCTTCTTTAGCACCTATTTGATAATATGCTTCACCTGCATAGTAGTTTGCATCAAACAAATACGTCTTATTATCTTTGTAAGAAGCCACCAATTCAAATAAAGAGGCTGCTGTCTGCAATTCTTGCTCTTGGTATTTCGCAAATGCTAACTCAGCTGTTTCTCCCAACAATTCTTTGTCTAAATCAATTGCTTTCTTAATATCGGCAATGCCCTTTTGAATATTCGCTGTATTCTCTGCTGTCAACACGCCAGCCGTGCCATCAGCCGCTGGCTTAGGGCTATTTGCCGCAATCTCAGACATACCTAGATACATATAATCCAATGGAATTACACGATCTTTTTCCATTTTGCTAAACATCTGGTTTAAGTACTCCAATGCTTTCGGATAATCTTTAGCTTTTTGGAAGGCGATATAACCCAAATAACGATAGATTTTTGGATCTACGGAAGGGTTTTTAGCTAATTCCTCAGAAACTACCTTCAAATCGTCATATTGACGTGCGTAAACCAAGAAATCGGCGTAACGGATTTTAGCTTCCAATGAATTATCACCCGCAACTTCCAGGTATTTTTTGTATTGTTCAACACCTTTTTTATTTAACTCGACATATTTCTCGTCAGAAGTACCCGGTAATCTAGACCACTGGTTGTATGTTTCAGCCAATTCACGGTAAGTCGGTGCGTAAGCCGGAGTTTCCGCCGCAATAGCTTCCAATTGTGTGATAGCCTCATCAAATGCTTGCGCACCACGTACGATTACAGCCTGTCCAACTTTCGCTTGTACTGAATTTGGATCGATATCAGTCGCTTCACCATAGCTTGTATAAGCCAATGAACCTTCTTTTAAACCACGGTATGCATCACCTAATGCGATAGGAATTGCAACATCTTTTTTGTTTTTTTCTTTCGCTTGCGTTAGGTATTCCAAAGCTTTCGCATAATCGGGCTCAGGCGTTTTTATATATGCACGACCGATTTCCAATAATGGCTCGTAATCTTTCTTACCTAATTTTGCGGTTGCCAAAGCGAATTTAGATTCAGCGCTCGCTTTATCCTTTTTCATTAAGTCAACATAGCCCAAACCTACATTGTTGATTGTAGCCTTTGGATCAGCAGCCAAACCTTGGTTGAAAATCGCAGCGGCAGAATCCGCTCTGTCGTTTACCAAATAAATTTGACCCAAATAGAAATAATTATCTCCATTCTTAGGTTGCTTAGTCACTAACTGTTGAAGGATAGTTTTCGCTTTACCATAATTTTCAGCCTCGATGGCTGCTCTAGCATCTTTCAAACTTTGTGCACTTACGGTGCCCACAGATCCCGCCAATAAAAGACTAAATAATAATTTACTGTTTGTCATAATCTATTTTTGTACTATTTATTATCTATTTAATATAACTTTCATCTCTAATAATGATCTCACGTCCAGGCATTGTAGCAGGAACCAATCCAGCTTTCAATACAATACGCTGTCCACGATCTCCTGTCAAAAAGGCACTGAAGCCTAAACCCAAGCCCACATTCGGCTGATAGTTCATAATGTAGACAGGTCTTACAAAAGGATATAAGCCGTCGGCGATAGTCGATTGGGATGGTCTATAAAAACTGACCTTTTCGCCCTCCTTACCAACACTTTCGATGCTCAATGTACGAATTTTATCCAATAAATTCGAATTTTTTTCTACAGCTTTTAAATACCAATTATAACCAATAACGCCTACTGTATTCGCATTCTCGCTCACATATTTCATCACATCCTCACTATCTTTCAAAGCAGAAACACCTTTCGGATCGATTTTGTTCAATTTAAAATAATCTTTCAAATAGCGCAGTGTGCTTGAATTGGCGTTGTCAAAGATCAGTCGTTGTCCTGCTAAGTTACCTTCCAACAAAGACTTAACGTCTTTTTGATGCATTATAGTATCAGCACTGTTACGATTATTGATCAATACAACGGCATCCGACGCCATTTGGAATATTTTAGGTTGAATCCCTCGCTTTTTAAAGTAGCTATCTTCCTCATTTGTCAGCTTGCGCGTCAAAACAACCACATAGGCCGAATCGCCTAGCAATGCATTCACCGCTTTAATTTCAGGACGAGCGATAAGCTCCAAACTCGAATTTGGATAAGAGCTCTCAAACACATCCGCAGATTCTTGGATAATAGGCAACAAAGTTTGATCCACAATAACGGGCAGCTTACCTGTTAAAATATCATCGCCCTCTTTCGCTTGCTTTGTTTTATTTTTGCAGGAAACAAAAATGCCCACACAGATGCCAAGCATCACAAGAACCATTTTATATTTTCTCATATGATACATCATAAAATAAGACAGTTTAATTAAAAAATAGTTTAATTTTTGAAGAGAGAATTGGTTGTAGCCAAAAAGAAGAGGGCAGTTAATTAAAAATTATTTTGCCAAAGCCGCACAAACCGCATAAAAGAATACAGGATCAATACGACACCAAAGATTGTTTTGTAGGTTGGATTAATCTCAATGGGAAAATTGTCCCAGAATATAATCAAAAGGCCCAAAACAAAATAAAAGCCAAACATAAATAGTCCCAAAATAGACAGAAACCGCTTCAGAGGCGATTTCTGTCTATAATTTGAACTATTATTCGAATTAAAATTTGTCATTCTAATTTTGAAGGTTCAATCGAATTGGTAAAGTGTACGCTACACGAACTGGACGACCATTTTGAATACCAGGTTTCCATTTCTTCGCTTTCTTAAGCAACCTTACGGCTGCATCACCAGTACCATATTTCAAATCGCGTTTGATATTGATGTCTGTTAAGCTACCATCTTTTTCTACAACGAAAGATACCTCAACGACACCATTTACACCATTTTCAGTTGCCGCAGCTGGATACTCGTAGTTTGAACCTACCCAAGACATAAATGCTTGCATACCGCCTACAGGCATTGGCTGAACCTCGATGGCATTAAATGGAAGAATTTCATCTCCATTACCATTTGGATCGCCTTTTGCAGCACCAGTGATCGCGCCATCTTGTTTTTTCGAACCAAATTCACCACGTGCAACAGAAGTACCAGTCGGGCTACCTTTCAAAGTAATACGCGCTGGCGTTTTATTTGGATCTTTCAACTCTTCCTGAGAAGCAACTTCTTCCACAACTTTGTTTGCAGGAGCTACTTTAGGTTCAGGGAAACGAACCAAATCTTCTTTCGGTACATCCATAGCCACTTGTTGAGGTTTTTCTTCCGGTTCTTGTGGAAGCGGCTCCTCTTCTTCAGGCTCTGGTGGTTTGATTTCTTCAAGGTCTTCCAAAGTAACTTCAGTTACTGCAGGAGGAGCCTCAACGGCTTTCTTCGGGAACAGCTTACTTCCATAAACACTAAGGAAACTGGCTATGACTACAATGCCGATAACGACAAAAAGTCCCCTGTTAGTCGCTTTAGGCGCTAGCTTACGAAGCTCATAAGCTCCGTACTCCTTATTGCGGCCTTGAAAAACGACGTCAAGCCATTCTTTCTTAAAAATATCTAATTTTGACCCTATCATCTTATTTTAGTTTTTTGTGTCAATCTAATAACTAATCATTATAGATATTGTCACGTTTTAACACGTCCACTTCCTCTGGAGTAATCTTTCCGATCATATAGCGTTTGACGTCTACAATTTTCATCTCGTCAAGAATGTCAACAAGATTACGTTGTGTACATTTATCACTCGGTCTTATGATTACGATCATGTCTTTACCGCCTGAAACGCGAGGTACATATGCCTTTTTCTCCATCAAAACCTTACGAATCCCATCTGCACCGTAACCAGCAACAGTAGGACCTTCGATCGGACGAGCAACTTGACCATATACCCAAGAGACTTTATTGTCAGAACCCAATAAAATTGTCAGGGAGCGATTATCTGCTGTAAGCAATTCATCGCTTTGTTGCTCCTTAATTTTATTTTTGTCTGGCATAGCCACATCCATCGCTTGCGGTTTATTTAAGGATGTGGTCAACATGAAGAAGGTAATCAACAAGAACGCCAAATCCACCATCGCTGTAAGGTCGACCTTACCGCCATTCTTCTTGGATCTTACTTTCCCGCCTTTGCCTTTTTTACCACTATCCTGATTTAATTCTGCCATTGTTTGTTCTTATTAAATCGTCAATTATTTCTCCTCAGCACGCATGCCTGTTATGAAACTAAATTTGTTTTGCTTTTGATTGCGCAACGTTTCAATAACTAAATTAACCGAAGGATATTTTTCATTCGCATCTGCTTTGATAGCCATCTTTAAAGGTCCTGGATGCACGAAGTTTTTATCAGATGCTTCCTTTTCCTTATTTACTTCCTCAGCTGCAAGACGGGCATTTTGAACCCAGTAATACAACTCATTTGAAGTATTCTCTGTACTATCAACCGGGATACCAGTTTGCAGACCTTTTTCTGTACGCTTACTACCATCCAAGGCCAACAATCCTTTCAATTTAGACATTGGTACACCAAAGTTTTCCATCAATTTGAAACGATCATAATCTTCTTGTGAAAAGCCAACGCCATATTTTGCTGACATTCTTTCTAGTGCTTTTACGCGAACCTGTTGATCAGTCGTACCGAAGAAAACTTTACCTTGATCGCCTATTGTGATCATACCCACATTTGAATCAGGTAACTTATCTTTTGTAGTCGATGCTGGGGTATCCACCGTCAATGCTTCCGGTTGGCGCGCAGTCGCCGTTAAGACGAAGAACGTAAGCAGTAAGAACGATACGTCACACATCGCTGTCATGTCGATCGACGTACTGGCTCTTTTTACTTTTGCTTTACCCATTTTAAATTCTTCTTTTTAAATTAAAAACTCAATCTTCTATCCTATGATGCTTTTGATTTTTGATTTCCATAAAATAAAATCAAAAACTTTCATCATAGTTCTTATTTGTGGTTTGCAGCGTATGTTTGTACGATTGAGAAACCAGCTTCGTCGATAGAGTAAGTTAATTTATCGATTTTTGCAGTAAAGATGTTATACAATACGATAGCGAATGTTGAAGTCGCGATACCAGTTGCTGTATTGATCAAGGCCTCAGAGATACCGTTTGCCAATTTAGCTGAATCTGGAGCACCACCTGTTGCCAATGCCGAGAAGGCTTTGATCATACCTGTTACCGTACCCAATAGACCACATAATGTACCGATAGAAACTAATGTAGCGATAACGTTTAAGTTTTTCTCTAACATTGGCATTTCTAATGCTGTAGTTTCTTCGATTTCTTTTTGAATTGCAATAGCAGCTTTTTCAGTGTTTACTTCAGGATCTGCAGATACTGATTTGTATTTCAATAAACCAGCTTTTACAACATTTGCTACTGAACCTTTTTGTTTGTCACACTCAGCGATAGCTGAATCGATGTTTCCACCATTAATCAATGTTTGAATTTTACGAACGAAGTTTCCTACGTTACCATTACCAGAAGCTTTGTTAATAACGATAAAACGTTCTACTGAGAAAACCCATACCATCAAGAATAAACCAAGCAAAACAGGTACGATAGCCCCAGCATGGTAAACCATTCCTAAGTAGTTACCTGGATTTGGAGCATTTTCAGGATTGTTGTCAACGAAGTTAGTTGGATTGCCCATCACAAATTTCCATACACAGAAACCCACGATGAAACAGATGATGATTGCAGCTTGAGCAAAGAAAGATCCTCCGTTGTTGCTCTCTTGTTTTGCAGCAGTTTTAGGTGCGTTTGCCATTTTTCTAATTTTTAGTTTTTTACTGTTGTTTAAATATATAATGTTGTTTAAATTATATGCACTCTTATTCGCTTTTGAAACCAATTTTGCAAAGCAAATTTAATATTTAATGTCAAATTTAAAATATTCATCTCAAATATATAAAAAAAATCAAATTTGTTTTTTCAAACTGAACACACCATTAATCAGTGTTATTTTTCTCAGCAGTTCCCGTTATATAATCATTATTACTCTATGCTAAATCGCTTATTCGCAATAATTATTTTACAATGAAAGCCATTTTTTTTTTGATATGCAAAAAAATCAAGGATTTTAAACGACAAAAAGTAAGTGATTACTCATGTTTATAAAGAATCAAACATCCTACACTCAAAGCATACTTGCCTAATAAACAATCCATTAGATTTACCACGATTATCCCTGATATACTTGTTTAACCACCAACTAATTTTACGCGATACCCCTCTTTAAGTAACAAATCATAGATCTTTTGTTTAAACTCTCCCTGAATGATGACCTCCCCATCCTTCACTGTTCCACCCACTCCGCACTTCGTTTTCAACAATTTACCTAAATTCTCCAAGTCTTCCACTTTTCCAACAAACCCCGTAACCAACGTAACAACTTTCCCCTTCCGCATTTTCCGGTCAAGCTGTACTTTTAGGTTTTGCTGATTTACAGGTAACGTATCTGCTTCCTGAAAAAAATCAGCCAGCTGATAGCTGAAGCTGTCATCTGTTGAATATACAACGCCCTCATAGGACTGTTTCTTATTTTTACTCATGATCTTAACAAATTATCTTTAATGCTTTTGGCATAATAGAAATATCCAATTTATCGCCAAGTTCGATCGGCTCCCCGTCCACATGAACCGGTGACACCTTATCAATCTCGATCTGTATGTTCTTTCCAGGAATGATCTCGACATAACTGGATTGATCTGCCGATTTATTAAAAAGATGGAAAATCATCTTTGGCAAAATGTAAAGCGGAAATTTGTGCACGATACAGACATCTAAAATGCCATCGTTAACCGAAGCCTGTGGTGCGATATAGGCATTATTTCCATATTGGGGAGAGTTCGCTACACTGATCATAAACGCTTGCCTTTCGTAAACCTTTCCATCAATCGTTAATTTATAATGGGCAGGTTGGTATTTACTGAGCACATTAAAAACGGACTTCATATAGCCCAAAGGCCCACGAATATTTTCATTGGCAAAATTTTCACTTACAGAGGCATCAAAACCTAAACCCGCGATATTAAAAAATCGTCTATCATTAATTACACCACAATCCACCTCTATCGATTCAAAACGATTAATCCGACGGATAGCAGCAGCTTCATTCATTGGAACCCCCAAGTAAAGCGCCAGACCGTTACCAGAGCCTTCAGGAATAATCCCCAATGGAATTCCAGATCCTACCAAAGCGGAGCCCAGTTCATTGATCGTCCCATCACCACCGACCGCGATAACTGCATCATAGCCTTCTTTGACCGCTTTCAGCCCAATTTCGTAAGCATGGTTCGGTCTCGCGGTCTGCTGAAAAGTAGGATCAAACTTCTGCAGATCAAGCACATCCAGCACTTGTTTTTTAAAGGAAGTTTTATTTTTTCCCCCTGAAATAGGATTAATAACAAACAGTATTTGTTTACGTTCTGACATATCCAAAGATAGCGGAAATTACCAATTTCTTAAAATAATGTAATCTTTATACTGATTAACGCACTTTCCTATGCTTTTAAAAGTTAAAATATAAATTTGATTTTAAATAATCCTTAAAGTATTGTAGCTTTGTCGCACAAAAAATAGAATGTGGACTGATTTGCGTGCTGTTGCGTTACAAGGCAACGACAAGGAGATTGCAACCACAGTAAAAAAGTGCTAAAAACCCTTCGCTATCACGGCTCTTATCACTTTGCTGTTATTTCATTCTAGCGCAAATCCAATATTAAAAATTACGTAAAGCATGGCTTATTTATTTACGTCAGAATCTGTTTCTGAAGGGCATCCAGACAAAATTGCGGATCAAATTTCAGATGCATTAATAGACAATTTTTTAGCATGGGACGAGGATTCTCGCGTCGCTATTGAAACACTAGTAACCACAGGACAGGTTGTCCTTGCCGGGGAAGTTAAATCAAACATATACCTCGATGTTCAGAAAATAGCCCGTTCGGTGATCCAAAAGATTGGCTACACCAAATCTGAATACATGTTCGAGGCAAACTCCTGTGGCGTTCTTTCGGCGATTCACGAGCAGTCTGCTGATATTAACCAGGGCGTAGACCGCAAGACAAGGCAAGAACAGGGTGCGGGCGACCAAGGTATCATGTTCGGTTATGCAAACAACGAAACTGAAAATTTTATGCCTCTGGCATTGGACCTATCGCATCGCTTACTTTATGAATTGGCCGAGCTACGTCGCGAAAATAACGAAATCAAGTATTTGCGCCCGGACGCAAAATCTCAGGTTACCCTTGAGTATAGCGACGATCACAAACCAAAAAGAATCGAAGCAATCGTAATCTCCACACAACATGACGACTTCGATACGGAACAAGTTATGTTGGATAAAATTACACATGACATCAAAACGATTTTAATTCCTCGTGTTAAAGCACAATTGAAACCAGAACTTCAGTTGTTATTTAACGATGAAATTAAGTTTCATATCAATCCAACTGGAAAATTTGTTATCGGTGGACCTCACGGAGATACAGGACTTACCGGTCGCAAGATCATTGTCGATACCTACGGCGGCCGAGGTGCACATGGTGGAGGGGCTTTCTCAGGAAAAGATCCATCTAAGGTAGACCGTTCAGCTGCATACGCAACGCGCCATATTGCCAAAAACTTAGTGGCAGCAGGTGTTGCAGATGAAATTCTCGTACAGATTTCCTATGCAATTGGTGTAAAAGATCCTATGGGAATCTATGTAAATACCTATGGAACGAGCAAAGTAAATTTGACCGATGGTCAGATTGCTGAAAAAATTGCTCATTTGTTTGACATGACTCCCTACGGAATTGAAACGCGTCTGGGTCTGAGAAATCCAATTTATTCAGAAACGGCTGCCTATGGACACATGGGAAGAACACCAAGAAAAGTAACCAAGGAATTCGAAAGCTCAACTGGCGAGAAAAAGCAAATTGAGGTTGAACTTTTTACTTGGGAAAAACTGGATTATATCGATAAAGTGAAGGAAGAGTTTGGGATATAGCATTCAACATCTATCAAAATATAAAAGGGAGGCATAACGTCTCCCTTTTTGTTTGCTGAAAACGTCTATTTTTCATTAACCACAAAAACCCTTCTCTCACGATAAGCGTCATTGCTATTGGTGAATTCACGAAGGTTTTGTATCTTAAAGCTTCTAAACCGTTTCAATCATGAAAAGACGCAACTTTCTTCTAGCACCCATGGTGCTCGTAACTGCTCCCACATGGGCAAATACAGTTCAATCGGATGAGGCTATCGAGTCCAGCACCATAGTACACGTTGTCAATTTTTGGCTAAAAAAGGATCTCAGTGAAAAAGAAAAAAAGAATTTTGTTGGATTTTTTGAGGACCTTCGAAAAATCGACGTCATCAAAACGCTCAATTATGGAGTTCCGGCGCAGACAAACCCGAGACCTGTCGTAGACAACAGCTTTGACTATACGTTGATAGTCACTTTCAAAAACCTTAAAGATATTACAACGTACGAGACACATCCGATTCATTTAAAAGCGATCGAAAAATATCAACATCTTTGGACAAAAGTAATGGTCAAAGATACCTCCATCATTAAATAAGGCCACGTGCCTTAATTTCCAAATATTTATTGATGGAGTTAATGGTCAGGTTTTCCGGTGCTGTATAGATTGTCTGAAACCCATTACGAATCAGTTCCTGTACGATAAGTTGTTTCTCATAGATAAACTTTTCAGCAATGACCTGGTTGTAAATATCTATTGTCTTTTTCGGTGTACTCTTCGCTAAATCCTCTATTTCTACGTTTTTAAAAACAACAACGACAATAATGTGGCTTCTATTCAACATCGACAGATAATTTAGCTGACGTCTTAAGGAATCTAAGGTCTCAAAATTTGTATAGACAAAAATAAGCGAACGTTTATTAATATGTGCATTGGCATAACTATATAATCTTCCAAATTCCGACTCCTCAAATTTGGTCGACACCTGGTATAGTGCTTCCGAAATCTTGTGCATTTGATTATTCCTCTTCTCAGCGGCTATAAATGCATTGATATCCTTTGAAAAGGTTAATAATCCGGCACGGTCCTGCTTTAAGATGGTCGCATTGGAAAGAACCAGCGCAGCATTGATCGAGTAGTCCAATAAGGTAAGACCGTTGAATGGCATACGCATTGCCCGACCTAGATCAATAAAAGAATAAATTGGCTGAGACTTCTCTTCTTCGTACTGATTGACCATCAGCTTCTTTACTTTTGCAGATGCCTTCCAGTTCATGTGTCTATAGTCATCCCCCTGCACATACTCTCTAACATGGTCAAATTCCATAGCCGAACCAATCCGTCGAATACGCTTTATCCCCAGTTCATTCAACCGATTACTTGTTGCCAAAAGCTGGTATTTTCGGAGTTGAATATAGGATGGATAACAGGGTATTTCCTGTTCTTGATTGGTAACAAACCTTCTTTTGAAAAATCCAAAACGCTTTACCAAAGCCATACAACGACCAAACTGATAAACTCCCCTTTGTGTGGGTCGCAAGGAAAACGAAATTTCCGAGCGCTGAAAGGCCAGCAAACTTGTCGCAAAATCTTTATCCCGAATTTGAAGCTGTACCGGAAACTCCTCCAAAATATCAACTTTTGTCCCAAACGGGTAAAAAGAATTCACAATCAGCCGCATCGGGTTTTCATCGCCATTGGATAATTTTTCAGGATATATCCTTGTGACCTCAATTCGCCCCTTTCCTGAAAACAAGACAATAAAATCAAAAGCCAAAACAGCCAACCATATCCAAAAAACAATCCAAGCCACAATCAACAATCCTTTAACGAAAAAAGAAAATGTAAAGAGTGTTGCTACACCTAATAGGGAGTAGAAGAATTGATTTGTTAGAAAAAGCTGCCTTAATTTCTTCATTATCTTGGAATTTCTACAGAATTAATGATTTGGTCGATGACATAAGCGGTGGTAAATCCTTCCATTTCTCTTTCTGGAGTCAACATGACACGGTGGCCCAGTACGGCAGATGCTACCCTCCGAATATCCTCAGGAGTAACAAAGTCTCGGCCTGTCAATGCAGCTGAAGCCTTTGCTGATTCTAACAAAGCAATAGAAGCCCGCGGTGATGCCCCAAGCGTCAAACTTGGATTAGTTCGTGTCTTTATAATAACTTGAGCAATGTAAGTTAACAACTCCTCGTGAACAAAGATTGATTTGATCAATTTCTGGAATTCTAAAATTTCTGCGGCCGAAACTACAGCCTGAACCTGATCCTCTTTATTCGCTGCTTTTTGGGCGTGGTGTTCCTTTAATATTTCCAGTTCCTGTTCAAGTTCAGGATAATCCACATTGATCTTAAACAAGAAACGATCGAGCTGAGCTTCCGGCAGTCGATAAGTACCTTCGTGTTCGATGGGGTTTTGTGTCGCAAAAACAACAAATGGTCCTGGCAATCGATAGGTCGTTCCATCGACCGACACTTGTTGCTCCGCCATACTTTCAAAAAGTGCAGCTTGTGTCTTTGCCGGAGCACGATTGATTTCATCGATTAAAACAATATTTGCAAAAATAGGTCCCCTACGAAATTCAAATTCATTACTTTTCAAATCGAGTATCGACGACCCTGTTACATCCGAAGGCATTAAATCCGGTGTAAACTGAATCCGCTTGAATTCACTGTGAATAGTTTTGGCTATCAATTTTGCGGATAATGTTTTTGCCACCCCAGGTAAGCCCTCGATCAAAGAATGCCCTGAAGCCAAGATCGAGATTAAGAGCATGTCAATCAGTTGATCTTGCCCAACGATTACTTTTTTCACCTCCGACTTTACCTGCGCCATTTTATCGAATAAAACGGACACATCTATTCGGTTTTCAAAAGATATATATTTATCGAAGTCACTCATATCATTTTTGCTTTATGTTTAAACTCTTCTATTGTATCATTAATCAATTTGAGATCAGCCACATCATGTTGTTTAGCATCTTCCATACGAACAATCAGCCTGATTAAAGACTGTGTCTCTGCGAGCGAAACCCCAGACCGCTCAGCCAGTTCCTCACTGAACTCTTCTTCCCGCAACATCAGCGTGTCCAAATGAAACCGCATCCGAAGATCGTGCAGGAAGTAATCTATTTTTTTTGCGACCATATTACCTGGTGCACCATTTTCATAATATAAAGTAGCGATGGTTCCACAGAACTCCTTCGAGAGATTTGGTTCCGGACTCACTACCGCCACAGCCCGCTGCTCACGTCTACTTCTAAACACAAGCAAAAGAACTAGCCCCGCTAACAAAACATACCAGGCTTGCCGAAGACCATCATTCATAAGCAATACGCGCAAAGGAGTCCGATATTGATCCATATTCGCTTTAAAATCATACCAAGCGATCGGCTTATCATTTAGATAAGATAACGACTTAGCAACATAGGCATATTGCGAGGCGGAATTCAGCAAGTAATAGTTCCCAAATAAATCAGGGGTCAGGTGAAGATAGAATGTTCCTTTACCAAATTGAACCGCGATGAAGTTCGGTAGCGCAAATTCCTTATAGGTGATCGATCCCAAAATAGTCGCATTTTTAGGAAGTTTTTTAAATACTTCGCCAAGATCTGATTTACTGTAATGAATTTTATTGTTATCGTTCATCAACCGCACGCGCAACTGACTTTTTATATTTACACCTTTTTTAAAACCATAGAAATTATCTGCTTTCAAACCCAGGGAATCCAATAGGTAATTATCAATATCCTCGGCTACAATCATTGCTTTCCCACCCCGGTTTACATAATCCAGTAACTTATCTTCCGCTGCTTCACCCATCGAAAAATAGGACGTATAAAAAAATAAGTTAGCGTCTGTTTTCTTTGTGCTATCCAGATACTCATACAATGGTCGCTCAATCGTTGTATTCTTTTGATCAATGATATGCTTCAGTTCTTGACGCAATACATAAGCTCCAAAGGGATTTTTATCCTTTGCATCAAAAGTCCGATCCCAGATAATAGGTTTCTTACTTGTTGCATCGATAAGAGCTATTAGCACTAACACAACAGTCAATAATATCAATCCAAATTTTACCGATCCCTTCATTTAATCTGTTTTTGATATTGGTGAAACAATTGCTGATATTGACTAAAATTGTCTTCTGTTAATTGAAATTGACCAAACCAGACATAATCAAATATTCTTGTACATTTAGCAAATCCACGACGGAGCTCCTCGTTTTGAATCTCTTCTGCAAATTCAGCATTTGTTTTGCTCAGCTTCCATTTTATATGATCTGATTGCGCTAGTTTCTGAATATTCAATAGCTGTAAGTATCGGATTCCCAATGCATAATTCCTTTGGGCAATAGCCTCCTGAATATAAGGTTCTAGGTTGCTATTCATCAGATTTCGCTCCACATAGGCTAAAACGTCAAGTTCACTCTCTTCTTCACTATGTTTAATAAAATATTGTTTCCTGTTGTAGAGCACTTTATAGAGAATAAATGCTAATGCAATAACAGCTAAAAAGGCAAATACATAGCCAAACTCTTCCCGAAATTTATAGGGATTATCTGGCATAATACTTCCAATCCAATCCGCGAGCCGCGCAAGGATTCGCTGTAATGCTCCTACCCGATCTTTGATATTTTCAGAATAAACAAAATCGTCCGTCTCGTATCTTTTGATGATATCCTGATAAGGATCCATTTTAAACGAACGTTCTTCGGTATATTTTGGAATCGAATCAAATAATGTTGGATCCCACAGGTCAATTTCGTCTTTTTCCGGTTGGCCATTAGGAGCCTTTACGGCTATCGAGTCAATAGCGACAGAATCGGCTACCACCAAGGTAGAATCTATTCTCACATTGAGCGAATCGATTCTATCACTATTGGAATCCGTGTCCCTTGGTTTTGGATCACAAGCATAAAAAACCGATAATAAGGCGATACCAAAAAAAACGAAGAGTCTATTCACCATTTCCTCCTATCTTTTCGATCATGCCATAAATACGTTCTCCAAATTTGAGATCCTTGGCCGTTTCGTAAATAATACCGTTGGCCAAAACACCGGACATATACAGAAAGAGGGTAAATAGTGTGATAAATAAGCCCCCAAATGTCATCAGCAGTTTTCCCCAGGATGAGTCAAAGAAAGCCGCATCTATTCCAAGGAAGTTGAATGACAAAAGCCCCATGATAATCAATGGCACAATGGAAATCATCATGACAGCCATTTGGAAAATAAAATTCACGATATAGGTGGCAATACCATACTGAATCAATTTTTTGCTCAGCATCACATAGGCATCTGTAAAACAGCTCCCTAGATCCGAATAACCTTCCCTATAAAAAAGAAAAGAGCAAAACAACCATATCCCAACCATGGACCCCAAAATACCGATCGCAAAACTTCCGACGAAAGGGATAAAAGCACAAATTGCAGCGACGATGGCCAAGGGAATAAAGACGACAATTAACGCCAATATCATGGCAATCAAAAACATAAAGTATTTCCCGAGGTTTGATCTGAAATTCTTCAGCACCTCCGCACCCGAAAATGCTGTGCTTTTGCGCTCTTTGAGCAGTACAAAATATTCGATAGAAATACCATAAACGTACAGCCCCAAAGCTATCAGCGCCAAAATGAGTAATCCAGCCCAAGTAAAAGCATCGATATCTTCAAAAGAATCACTGTTGGCAGAGAATGTGATTTTTGTAGACAGAAAATAATAAACCAAGGCAATCCCCGCCAGTGGCAGAGCAGATAACCCAAAAATAGTAGAAACAAAGTGCCTATAGATCAATTTAAAAAGGTCTATAAAACTTTGGACAAAGTCCCCTATCTTCCGTTCTTTTTGAAATTCAAAATCTATTTCCATTGAAATCGTTTTGCTAGTCGATAAGGATTAATAACATAAAAATAAAGGATAGCCAGTAAGGATAAAACGATAATCAATAAGCATAACCAAACTGACACATTATAATACCGTGTTACAAAACCTTCCAATGTACCAGCGATAATAAAAAAAGGAATTGTGCTGACGAGAACTTTCATCGCAATCTTTGCTGTGCGGACAAAAGATGTTAAACGTGTGAAAGATTTAGGAAATAGAATGCTATTACCGATGGCCAACCCACATCCTCCAGCCACAATAATTACCGAAATCTCAATAGTGCCATGAATCCAAATCGCCGACATGGCTTTCCCCATAACGCCGTACTGGAAAAACATATGGTGAAATGCACCAAGCATAATACCATTGCTAAACAAAACATAACCTGTGCCTACACTAAAAAATAGACCAGCAGCAAAGGCCATAAAGGCAACCCGCACATTATTAATCGTAATCCAAATTGCTGACCCAAAGTTACTCCCCTTTCCATATACCGCAGCAGGATCTCCTGCTTTTATGCTTTCTATCGTCGAATCGACATAGTAGTCACCTAAAATAAGCCGAATAAAATCCATATCGTATACAGACGACACAAAACCAATGACCGAAGCCAAAACAAAAATTAAAAAGGAGTATAACAAAGGTCTACGGATGGACCAAATTGCTTGTGGTATCTCTTCGGTGATAAAAGATTTAAACTTATTATTGGAAGCTTTCTGATCTTTATAGATTTTCTGATGGACGGTTACGGCCAGTTCATTCAGATAAGCCTTTACCTTACTTTCAGGATAAAAGGTTTGCGCGTACGCCAGATCATTTGTGAGCTCAATGTAATTTGAGGCCAATTCATCTGGATCAACCTGCATATTAATTGATAAATTATTTTCAATTAACGTCCATTTTTCTTTATTTCGTTCTACAAAGGATGCTTCTCTCATTAATTTTTTTAACTGGCATAACCAAATATAGGAAATATCCATGATTGAAAAGCACAAATTAGAGCTAAAATGACCTAGATATGCTATATTACATTAAATTCAACTAATTTGCATATGAATAAGCTTGAGATAAATACGGCACAAAATGTAAAAATCGAATATAATCTTGCCAGTCTTGGCTCAAGAATGATCGCATTTGCAATAGATTATTTTATTATAGTCTGTTATTATTTCTTTTGCTTCTTTCTCTTGGACAGCATAAACATGAACGCAGGAGATCCCTATCTCTTTTATGGGATTATGATGGCATTGACCTTACCTGCATTTTTTTATACTTTGATTACTGAAACAGCTTTCGGAGGTCAGACAGTCGGCAAGAAAATCATGAAAATAAAGGTCGTCAAACTTGACGGCTCCCGGGCCAACTTCTATCAGTACTTGTCCAGATGGAGCCTATCTATCGTAGATATTTGGATGACGATGGGTGGTGTCGCCATTACTTCGATCGTTTTATCCAAAAATGGACAACGCATTGGAGATATTGCTGGTGAAACTTCTGTTATCAGCCTCAAACCTACCTTAAAATTGAGCGACACAATCTACGAAGAGACATTCGACAATCACCCTATCCTATTTCCACAAGTGATTAAATTGAGCGACAAGGATGCTAATTCGGTCAAAGAGATCTATCAAACAGCTTTTGACAGAAGAGACGTAGGAATTTTAACTGCTTTAGTACAACGCCTGGAAAAGGTGATGGAGGTAAAACATCCGGAAAAAATGACCCCCAATGATTTTGTCCTGCAAGTCATGAAAGATCATTACAGTATGTTTAAGGATAAATAGTTTTTAAGCTCATAGTTGATTCGGCATGCTCTCGGTCAAAAGACGGATATCGATCGGAACTCGTTCGGTGTTTCTTCGCTTCCAACCGAAGAAGTACCGAACGAGCTCCGAACAAGCACCGAAGAAGCACCGAGTAATCTCCGAAAATGATCCCTATGTCTTATCCATTTTTACAGGTAATTCTTGATGTGATTTCGATTTTTCGTTCATAAAAAATGCCCTCAAAAAGTTGGACACTTTTTGAGGGCACTGCAAAATAATTCCTTTTTTATACTGAATATTTTGTTACGCGGTCACTGATGCTGCGGAAGTCTGAACTTGACGGTCGACCTTCTTAACCAATCCCTGCAATACATTTCCTGGACCAACTTCTACAAAAGCTGTTGCACCATCGGCCAACATATTTTGTACTGTCTGCGTCCACCGTACAGCGCCAGTTAATTGCGCAATAAGATTTTGCTTGATAACCGCTGGATCTGTCTGTGGTTTGGCATCGATATTTTGATAGATCGGACAGCTAGGCGACAAAATGTCTACAGCTTCTATAGCCGCTTGCAATTCCACTTTGGCGGATTCCATCAACGGTGAGTGAAATGCTCCACCCACGTTTAATTTTAATGCGCGCTTAGCACCAGCCTCGGTCAATAAAGCACAAGCTTTATCCACGCCTTCAATAGATCCCGAAATAACCAATTGCCCAGGACAGTTATAATTTGCAGCTACCACGACATCATCAACCTGAGCACAGATATCTTCCACTATAGCATCTTCCAGTCCTAATATCGCAGCCATCGTTGAAGGTTGAAGCTCACATGCTTTTTGCATCGCATTAGCACGTTGTGCAACCAATTTCAAGCCATCTTCAAAGCTCAACGCACCGGCCGCTACCAAAGCCGAAAACTCACCTAATGAGTGACCTGCAACCATGTCCGGCTGAAAAGACTCTCCCAAAGCTTTCGCCAAAATAACCGAATGCAAGAAAATAGCAGGTTGGGTTACTTTCGTTTGTTTCAATTCCTCATCTGTACCGGAAAACATGATATCCGTGATGCGGAATCCTAAAATATCGTTAGCCTGTTCGAACAAGGCTTTCGTTTCATCATTTAAATTATACAGGTCCTGCCCCATTCCAACAAATTGGGCCCCTTGACCAGGAAATACATATGCTGTTTTCATCCCTTATATTTTTTATTCATTTATTTGTCTGCTACCATAGGTATTGAATCTGCCTTCGGCAGTCAATGGTTGAGAAGAACGAATTCCCGTAAGCGCAAACTTAGATAAATTGCTTTTTATATGCAATATAAATTCATGTCAGCCAGCTATTATTCCCATTGTCGGCCCATCGGTCTCATATTATGCATCTCCTCTGAAGGGTCTAAATCGGTCCTTAAATTCAGTCTTCTGGAACAAAACTTAGCGACAGCATCTTCTTCGGGTCAAATACATCTTGTGCTATTTCCAGCAGCCCTGTATTCGTCAAGTCCTGAATTTTTTCAATTACTTCGTCCAATAAGATGACACGATCATAGTCCATTACGTTTTTCGCGGCAGAGATAATCATGCTCATACGGTTCTCTTCGGTCAAAGCAATCTGCCCAATAAATTTCTGCTTCGCCTTTTTTACCGCAGTTTCGGATAGCGGTTGCTCGCTCAGCTTCGCAAGTTCTTTAAAGACGAGTTTTTTAGCTTTTTCAACTTTTTCTTCATCAGTACCGAGGTAAATACTAAATAACCCTGTATCCGAAAAAATAGTATAATTAGATTCAATGGTATAGGCTATTCCGTATTTCTCCCGTATGGAGAGATTCAGGATAGACCCCATCCCCATTCCACCAAGCATATTATTCAAAAGCAACAGCCCCGTCTTACGGTCGTCTCGATAATTATAAGCTAAAGAACCGAGCATATAATGCACCTGATTGATCGGCTTGCCTACGGCAACATGCTGTTCAACAAGCGGTCTGACGTCATTGCGGAGACGTGCTATCGTATTTGAAGGCACGGTCCCAAATACTTTGTGCAACAATCGCTCAACTTCTTTTAGCGTATAATTGCCCGTGATACCAATGACCATTTCATTTGTATCATAATTTGCCCGCATAAAATCGACAATATCACCCTTTTGCAGTGCAAGAAGCTGATCTTCCAGACCCAAAATATTATGCCCTAAACCCGATCCCTGAAAAACCAGATCTTCAAAATCGTCCACAATAGACTCTTCCGGGCTATCCAGATAAGATGCCATTTCATCTACAATGACAGATTTTTCTTTATCCAATTCTATGTCGGGGAAAGTGGAATGAAAAAAGATATCTTCAAAAAGATCTAACGCGCGATTTAAATAAGGCTGAAGAATAGAGGCATGTACACAGGTATACTCCTTCGTCGTATAGGCATTTAAATCTCCGCCTACGGATTCCAAATGATTTATAATCTGTTGTGTAGAGCGTCTTTCAGTACGCTTAAATAAAAGGTGCTCAATAAAATGGGCTACACCATACTTTCCAGCAGACTCGTCCCGAGACCCCGCGTTGATGACCATGCAGACATGTGTAACCGGTAAATTTTGATATTGAAATACTACGCGTATTCCGTTTGAAAGTCTAATAATTTCGTATTCCATGCAGTACAAACTTGCTGTAGCTTCTTTTAGTTTATTTATTTTTTGTGCCCATTAACCTTGACAGTCTTCCCTAAAACAAAAAATATAAAATCTTACATTTTTTGCTACGTTACTCAATCTTCAAAATCGTATGGGCATATGAAGTCTTCACAAAACTAGGCATTTTTAAATGCAAAACGGTCATAGCGAAATCACTATGACCGTTTTTATATCCTATAGGAATCAGATTACATACGCGGAGGTCTCATTCCGCCCGGAAATCTATTCTCTCCTTCTGGATTTCCCATCGCAAATTTTTGGAATTTATAAGTAAACAAAATCATAAAATATCGACCCAAACGGTTGGTACGGCTATCTGTAATCATAGACTCACTGAATGTTCTGGAAACATTCGTTTGTTGGTTTAATAAGTCAAACGCCTGTAAACGTACAGTACCACGTTGTTGACTCAAGAACTTCTGCTCCAAGTAGGTATTTATGACGAAAGGATTTGCATTAATGCCGGCGCCATAACCATTATTAAATTGTTTGGATAAATCCGCTCCGAAAATGGTTGTTTTTGTAATATTGACCGATCCAATTAAAGTCGGTGTCCAGGACGAAACATTCGTATTGCGATTAGTCAATGAGTTCTCCGTATGATTAAATTGATAACGTACTCCTGGATTAATTTCTAGGTTTTCCGAAGGGTTATATCTAAACATCAAACCTTGATTCAGCACGATATTTCGTGCTACGTTCTTTTGGCCTATGTTATCATCCTTTTCAGTAGATATATACCCCATAGTTTTGCTGTAGGATATTCCACCCATCAACATAATATTATATGTTTTTTCTTTCAATGACTTTCCATAGTGGTAAAAAGAATTCACATTAAATGGCTTATCACTTGTTTCATTTAAGTAACGTGTTTCAGAAACTAAGGTTGAGTTTGTCTGTCCTGTTTGATAATCCATTAAATCATCAAAATAGCTTTTGCTCAAGCTCACAATCTTGTTGTTAGTCAAACCGGCATTAACAAACGCAAAAAAATTGTTTCCCTTTTGAAAATCATTCTTACGGAATCTTACATTCAATTGATGGCTAAATTCCGGATTCAGATTGGCGTTACCGATCACAATACTCGTCCGGTTTGTACTCATATCAAACGGCAAGATCTGCGTTACTGAAGGCTCATTCGGTGTTCCCGAATAATTCACAGAGATATTGGACTGTCTCGAAAATTTATACTCAAAACGTGCAATAGGCATCCAGTTCATGTTGTTCCGATGAATCGGAACTACTAACCCTGAACTGATCGCATCACCTCTCAATTGAGAAGGCTGAGCCGCAGCTCCAATGGAATAGGTTATTTTATCACCACTATACAAATAGTTTGCTCCGATTTTATGTGTTGTGAAGGAATAATCATAATTATAATCAAAATTCAACTTGGGATCTTCTGCAATTAAGTTTCCATCGCGATCAAACCCTTGTTGTTTGTTCGAATTGTCATACTTATTTTTGTTGAAATCATAGGTAAATTCCACTTTTCCTTTCTCGGAAACAGGTTCAGTATAATTCACCGAAGCCCCCCCATTCCAACTTTTATTATTTGCTTCCAGAATCGTTTTTTCATAAATCGAATCTAAAGGAGCATTTGCATTGTTGGGATCAGCCAATAGCCTGTCTAAGATTGCATTCTGATCCTTCGTTGTTTTTGCATTATTGAAGTTCATGTTTACAAAAACATTCCTTCCTTTATCATTAAATTTATGGTTGTACAATCCGCTAATCCCAAATCTCGGTGCAGTAGAATTTGCAACAATATCTTGGGCCTGTGAATTATTAAATACGTTACTACGGTAAGTTAGTGAATTAGTACCTGTCGTTACATCACTATTGTCGTAACCAAACTGAGGAGAAATTTTGATATAGTCTTTCGCTGTAGGCTTCCATTCAACATTTGCTTCAAAACGGTGGCTTGCTCCTACTGTATTGGAATTAGATTGAACACTATCCGTTTGCATGATATTAGGCAGTGTATTTTCCTGAAAGCGCTGCGAGATTGTTGTATTGTTGCTATGGCTATAACTGTAACTACCGTAAACCGTCAATTTATCATTAAAGTCTTTACGGTAATTCAGCCCGATAGAACCTATTTTAGTTAAACCGTCCGATCCGCCAAACATGCCGCCGCCGCGACGGCCACCACCGCCCTGCCCCCGACGTGCACCACCACCTACGGTGCTAAAATCAAATAAGGGTGCATTGGTATTGTTTAAATTTCCCAATACAGAAATTTGTTCACCTTCGCGCATTCCCATCCACATCCCTGTAGCCTGGTAACGATCTTCGGTTCCCACGCCTGCTCGTAGGGTCGTCATATGTCCTGTATTGTATTTTGGGTCTATCTGAATATTTAATACTTTTTCTGAATCACCCGTTTTATTACCGGTGACATTGGCCATATCGCCATAATCATCGATGACCTGCATCTTTTGGATAATATTTGCAGGTAGATTTTGTGTAGCTGTCTTTACATCTCCACCAAAAAAGTCCTTACCATTTATACGAACCCGCTTAACAGACTCCCCTTGTGCCGTTACATTGCCGTCTTTATCGACTTCGACCCCTTGTAATTTTTTCAAAGCGTCCTCGGCAACCGCGCCATCGCGGAGTTTTAGATCTTTCATGGTATATTCGAGGGTATCACTTTTGACAACGACTGTAGGGACTCCATCAACAACAACTTCTTGTAGCATCTGTGAGTTCTGTTGTAAAGTCAAACTTGGAATAATATGCTTTGATTCGCCTTTAGGGATACTAAATTCCTGCTCAAAACGTTCGAAACCAAGGTTTGAAACCGTAATTTTAAAGGTATCCGCCTTGACTTTATCAAAGATAAAAATCCCGGCCATATTGGATCCTGTCGTCATGGAATCCAATTTTGACGTTAATTTCACTGTTGCACCGGCGACAATTCGATTCTTGTCGTCCTTCAACATTCCCTGTACGCTCTTCGTCTGGCCATAAACGGTCCATCCCATCAGCATACTAAACAAAAAAAGCACAAAGCCTCTCATAATACGTATTTTTATATTTCTATAATTGATAAATCTTTGACTCTAAAACTATTGCTCAAGTTTAATTTGAAACAATATGGCCTAGACAAGAACAAACTTTTATTTTGTTAATGGAAATTATTCCAACGTTTTAATAGTCTAGCGCTCTAAATCTTTACAAAAGAAGACATTATTAGTGTTAATTAATGTAAACGGTCGATATTCACACAGAAGTTACAATAGATAACTCTAAATTTATTTGTATTTTCGGCTATTTTAAAGAACTGAACATGCTATTATCATATTATCAGGAGCAGTGGATAGAGGCCGGCTGTGACGAAGCGGGAAGAGGTTGTCTGGCAGGGCCAGTTTTCGCTGCGGCAGTGATTTTCCCCACAGACTATCATCACGAACTTCTTAATGACTCCAAACAACTAAGTGAAAAAAAGAGGATGGCTTTACGCCCCATCATTGAGCGCGAAGCCCTTGCTTATGCCGTTGCGAGCGTCTCAGCAGAAGAAATAGATCGCATAAATATCCACAATGCGAGCTACCTGGCGATGCATAAGGCACTTGATCTCTTAAAGACCAAAGCCGAGTATATTATTGTTGACGGGAATAAGTTTATTCCTTACCAAGAGATACCTTATTCATGTATTGTGAAGGGGGATGGAAAATACCTATCCATTGCTGCGGCCTCTATTTTAGCTAAAACGTACCGGGATGAATACATGGACAACATCGCCTTGGATTATCCCAATTACGACTGGCTCAACAACAAAGGGTATCCGACAGTTAAGCACAGAACAGCTGTATTGGCACACGGCTCCACTCCACATCATAGAAAAAGCTTTAGAATAACCGATCCGCAGCTCAAATTATTCTAAAGCTCACACAATAAAAAAAGAAACAGCTTTAAGCCGCTGTTTCTTTTTTATTTCTTTTAAACGAGAAATATATCGCCGCTCCCAATCCTGCGACGAGGATGATAGAGGAGATCAAAGTCAATATATTACCCATTTTGTGCGATTCAGGATCAAAAACAAATTCTACCTTATGCGTTCCCGCAGGTAATTGCAGTGCTCTTAGGATATAATCCGCACGGATAATTGGCGTTTCCTTTCCATCCACATAGGCTTTCCATCCTTTATCATAAAATACTTCAGAAAATACAGCAAAGGCATCATTGGCAGCCGTATATTCATATTGCATTTTATCCGGATGGTAAGATGTCAACTTAATCTCCCCTGTCGTTGAAGCATTCGAAGTTTTAGCCTTAATCTCATTTTGATATTGTTGATTCACAAACGCCTCCTTATGTGGATCAAAAGAACTGATTGCTTGCATCTCCTCGGCATTTCCTTTCACAAAACTTACCCGATCCACAAACCAAGCATTTCCTGCCGCGGTACTTCTCCGCACAATACGTTGTGATTGATTCTGAGGATCTGTTGTAATCAGATAACGCACATTAAACATATCCAGCACATCTTCATTGAGCGCACCATTAAATTGATTTTCCAAAATTTCCTGGAAGCGCATTAATTTTGCAGCATGGTATCCTCCTAGAGATTTGTGGAAGTAGGATGGACGGGCATCCGAAAACGGATCCGAAGTCAGGTCTAGTACGCGGTAGCTTGGATCTTTATCCATTAAGATCAATTGATCCACTTCACGTTGTTGGAATACTTGCTGTGCTGTAGCCCCTTTCTCCATAAAAGATTTGTCATTCAAGAAGCGTTTATCTATGCTCCATAAGTCAAACAGGAACAAGACCAATAAAGCCCCCAATAGTACACCCTCACTCAACTTTTTCTTTAAAAAGACCCAAACGAATCCGAAAGTTAAGAGGACAATGAAAAAAGAACGATAGGCATCTTTGCTTGCGATATCTTTACGATCTAAGACCAATTGATTTGCTAATTCGGTCGCAAAAGTTTTATCGCCTACGTTACGCTCTAACATTTCGATCAAATTGCCATGTCCCGCATTTCTAAAGTTTAAAAATAGATCGGGCATTACAGCAATCAAAAGACAGACTCCGCCGACACCAATAAAAGTATACAGCACTTTTTTATCTAAGTTTGGAATCTCCTTCGCCCGTGTCAAAAGCTCGTTGACAGCCAGAATTGCCATCATAGGCACTGTAATGGAAACCAAAACAAGTATAGATTCAACAGCCCTAAACTTATTATACATCGGAAAATAGTCAAAGAACAGATCCGATACAAGTGTAAAGTTTTTTCCGAATGACAAAAGCAATGCTAAGATGGTGGTTGCCAAAATCCACCACTTGATCCGATCTTTGACAATAAAAAGGCCTAAAACAAATAGGAAAAAAACACCGGCACCAAAATACCATGGTCCCGAAGTGAAACGTTTGTCACCCCAATAGGTTGGCATGCTTTCTGCAAACTGCCCAGCTTGAACCTCGGAGATCCCTCCTTTTTCCATCAAAAACTTAGCGACATGTGATTTTTCGTCCAATTGTCCGCCAGTTGAACCACCATAGGCATTTGGAATCAAAAAGGTAATGGTTTCACCAATCCCTTGGCTCCACTCATAGGCATATTCTTTATCAAGCCCTTTCTCTTTGGTGGTGTTGTTATCAACCTTCGTGATATTGGCATGTCCACGCGTACTTAATTTACTATATTCCCAAGTTGGCAATAAAATAGATGCATTTACCATCAAAGCGATGACTACTGCGATAATCTGCCTACCCGAAGCAATAAAAAAACCTTTTAATTGTTTTTGTTTAATTGCATCTACAAAAGTGAAAATCACGTATACCATCAGGACTATCAACAGGTAATAGGTTGTTTGCAAGTGATTTACACGAATCTCCAGCGAAAGAAACAGCGCCAATAATACAGGCCCCCACAATTTACTTCCCCGATAACACATAATAACCGCTGCAATAACAGCTGGAATAAATGCAATTGCATTTGCCCGGGTAATATGCCCAGCCTCAATATAGATAAAATTATAAGAGGTAAAAGCGAAGGCTATTGCGCCTACCGCTGCCAGCCAGGGTTTGATCCGTAAGACACTAAAAAGGAAATAAGCACCCAACAAATAAAATAGCACCGTATCCATTGGGCTCGGAAAGGCGAACTTAACCGCTTTTAAGAAATAAGTACCAATGTTATTCTCATTTTCTTGCCAAATTTGATAAGTAGGCATCCCGCCAAACATAGAGTTAGTCCATAAGGGCGCTTTACCATCCTTTGCCTTAAAATCAAATAATTCCTTCTGTGCCGCCTGCGCTTGTACCACATCCGACTGTGCCAGCGTTTTTCCTTGCCAAACAGGGGTAAAATAAAAAAATACGAGCGCAATGAATATCGCAATAACGATCAAATGTGCCGAATTCACCTTAAACCAATTTTTCATCCGTATAAATTTGTCATTTAAAGGTGATGAATATATCTAATTTATTCAACTTACCAAATAATCGTTCATTCATAACTTGCCTTTCGTTGTATTTATGAACACATTACACGCGGTTTGATAAAACTCGATGATTTCATTTACCTTCTTAGGTTGTTTAAAAGTCTTAAAAGCCAAACTTAGATAAATTTGTTTTTATATACAATTATAATTATCGCTCAGTGTCCTGTTAACAGAAAGTTTATAATAGGTATTAAATACGATCGATCAATGTCATGTCTTTTAAGCACTAAAAAAGCCCTAATGTTATTTAGGGCTTCAGGTAATTAAGATTTCATTTTTACGGCCGTTCCCGTTGCGCCCACCATCATCATTCCGCCCGTTCCTACCGTTTGAAAGTCTAGTCGAACCCCAACGACCGCATCAGCACCCAATGCGCGTGCACGGTCTTCAAGTTCACGCAACGCCGCTTCACGTGTTTCCTGGAATGCGCGTTCATAAGAATTGGATCTTCCGCCAAAAAAATCACGAAAGCCCGCCATCATATCCTTGATTGCGTTCGCTCCCAGAACCACTTCGGAAGAGACTATCCCCAAATAACGTTCAATTTGGTGCCCCTCAATAGTACCAGTTGTTGTCAATAACATATTTTATTCTCCTTTTTGAATTAACTTATTAATATTGGATAACTCCCCAAAAACAACCAAAATATCGCCTTCTTCCATGATCGTTTCCGAGGCAGCAATTCCAGAAGCTTCCTTTTGTTCTTTGGTCACACCGTCCTTCTTCGTTTCTGTGATCTTCACAGTGGTCAACACGATAACCTTGTATAAATTGGTCAGGTTCGCTTCACGTAATGTCATGCCCACATAACGAGCAGGCACTTTAGTCTCCACAATGGAATATTTATCCGAAACCTTAAACGAATCGACAATATCAATATTGTCCAAGCGCATCGCCAATCGTTCAGCAGCTTCTTCTTCGGGCATAATATATTCATTGATTTCCATTGCCTCCAAAACAGTCTTTTGTAAATCTGAAACGATACGGCCAATGATACGTTTAACCTTCAGCTGTTTTAAGAGGGCTACGGTCATGAGCGAAGCTCCCTCATCCTCTCCAATAGCAACAATAACAGCATGGGCATCTTTAAGGGGTAATGACGATACCGCTTCTCGGTCGGTTGTATCTAGGCATACAGTGTGCGTTATCTTGTCCTTGAGTTGTTCAACGATACTGAGATTTCGGTCTGCCCCAATCACCTCATGTCCGAGCTCAGTAAGATGTACTCCTAAAGAACGTCCAAAATGCCCCAATCCTAAAACAATATACTTCATATCTCAAACTAAAATAAATTTACTGTTATTTCCAAGCTCTCTTTCTCTCTACCTGCTCATATTACTCCGATAAGTTCATCAAAAGTTAGTCAATACGCTTGTCGGTCTACCTAAAACAAGATCTTTTCTTCCGGAAATACAATATTTCTCCGTGTTGTATTTTTAATAAAAGCGACCAGCAGAGTCAGCATACCCACACGCCCAACCAGCATCGTTAGGGCAATAATCAATTTTCCGCCCATACTGAGTGATGGTGTAATCCCCAAACTTAATCCACATGTTGTATAGGCTGATAGTGATTCAAAGAGGAGTGCTTTCATACTCTTATCGGGATCTGTAAAAATGAGCACAAAAAAACTGAACCCAACGACAAATAGCGACAACAGAATAATCGCAAAAGCCTTGTTAACAGATTCGCCGGCTATCCTCCTTTTAAAAATCTCAATATATTCTTTTCCCTTAGCCAGAGAGACAATATTCAACAGCGAAACAGCAACTGTAGTTACCTTTACTCCCCCACCAGTAGATCCGGGAGAAGCCCCGACCCACATCAGAAGCATAATCAAAAAAACAGTCGGTGGCCCGACAAAACTCAAATCAACACTATTGTAACCTGCCGAACGCGCTGCATTGGCCATAAAGAAGGAAGTTGCCCATTCACCATCGATTCCCCTTTCAAGAGAAAGGGTGTTCCCTCGCTCCAAAAAGTAGAAAAACAAAGTTGCACCTACAATAATAATTGCATTACAGACCAGCACCAATTTAGAATTAAAACTAAAGCTCCATGCTTTATGCTTATAGTTTTTCTTTGTGATCCATCGGTGATAATAAAGCAATATGGATTCTTTAATATAGGTGTAGAAATTCAATACAATTCCAAAACCCAAACCACCAAGAATGAAAAGTGAAGATAACGCCAGCTGGAATGGGTAATTGAATTTATAGGCTTCATTGGTAATTCCCCCGGATAAGATCGAAAATCCAGCATTACAGAATGAAGAAATAGAATGAAAGATCGAAAAGAAAACCATGCTCCCTAAATTTGGAAAATTAGCACTTTCTAAGGTACTAAAGATCAGTATAGCGCCAAGAAATTCAAACAGCAGCGTAATAAATATCATGGTCAATAGGGTTTTAATGACAGAGGCCACTTTATTTTCACCTAGAATTTCACCAAACATCAATTGATTCTTAAAAGAAAATCCGCCAGAGAAAAAATAACCAAAAAAACCTGTAAAGGTCATAATACCCAATCCGCCAACCTGTATCAAAACAATGACCACAGTTTGTCCGAACATGCTAAAATTGGTTGAAATATCGGCAACCGACAAGCCAGTGATACAAACAGCACTAGTTGCCATAAATAAGGCGTCCACAAAACTTAACGGAGCTTCTACCGTCGTACGGGGCAGCATCAAGAGTACGGTCCCGAGCAAGATAAGAACCAGGAAACTGATGACAAATAATATTGTCGGATTAAAATAAAAATTGTCAAAGAAAAGCGTGCTTTTCGATAGCTCCGCGATAAAAATAAGATAGATTCCTAGATAAACCCACTGTTCTCTTGAAAAAACAGAAAGCGCTCCAAATCCTGCAAAACGGGCAATAAGAATAAATACAAAGTAAATGAGGATAACTAAGCCCGCGTAATGCTCAACAGCAATTTTTTTGAGTGCGTAAATGGAAGATGACTCGCGGAGAGCAATCATGAAAAAGAGGACAAAGAAAAGATAATGAATTGTTTTACCCAGCAATTTTCCTAATGCAGGATCAGTGACATAGCCCACATTGAAAATAACGATTGCGGCACAAATCATGCTCACATAGAACATGATTTTGTCTACAAGCCCATTCTTATATTTGAAAACAAATCGGATAAAACTTAAAATCGAATCTATCATAATGTCTCAAACTAAGATAAATCTGTCAATAAATGCAAATCTATCTCCGTTGTATTTTTTGGAGCGCTAACGAAGCCGAGAATGAGGATTTATAAATACAGTACATCGCTTCCTCTACCATTTCTAAAAAATATGAGCAACGGCACCAAACGGTAACCTTTCCACGTGAAACGGATCCTCAATTTCCCGTTCCTTCTTTCTCAAGTTCCTTTTCAGCTTTTTCACGGTCACGCTTCCGCTTCTCTTCAATCTTTGCTGCCTCCTTGGCCTCATCTTCTTTTTCTTCCTTCAGCAACTCCTCAGGAGTTTTGTGTTTCTTAAATATACTTGAGATCATTTTCTTGGCCTTGCTGATTCCCCCAACGACTTTTTCAACTTTTCCAGCCGTATTCATCAGTTTAGCCTCCCGCTCTGGACCAAGGCCGACACATTGTTTGATTCCAACCAACAAAGTCTGCCACATCGCTTTAAAAAACGGATGATTGGGATCCCGACGCTTGTTGATATGCCCCACCGTATATTTACCGTATAAATCCGGATTGCCCGGATTAAATAAAACCTGATTAATCATAAAAGACAGCAGCCCCTTCTTTTCTCGACGACCATCATCACCTGCCTCTGACAGGATATTAACTTTGAGGTCGTCATAATCCATTTTAAAGGTTCCTTTACTACGGTAATCGTTAGCCCAGATGTCAAATGTAATCTGACTGAGATTGCCCGATTTAACCTCAACATTTAACAATGGACGAATCATTTTATTAACGACTGTCAGATCCATTTTCCCAAGTGTGCCCTTATAGGTGTAGGCTCCAACTTTAGAGGTCATATCAAAAACAAAGTTGGTAGAAAGCTTACCGGCATTCATAAAATTGCTGCTCAAATTTGCACGCATTAGCTTCTGTTTAAGCAATTTTGTCGAATCATTTGTCACATTCAATAGTGTACCATACGTGTGATCAAAAGTAATCGTTCCAATTTGACTATACTCATCACTCATTTCAGAATACGAAATTCCTATATTATCCAAAATCAATGAATCAATTCCCAGGCGTGTCGACATTTGCATTAATTTCATATGCGGAGCATTTCCAATCTGACTGGTTGGAGGGCTTTTATAATGCTTATCACTGTAAATCGAAAGTGAACCATTTTTTAAGCGTGCATTTTGTGCGTATATTTTCTTATCCCGGGAAAGCTCGGCAAAATTGAATCCCGTCAAAAGAAGTGTGTCCATTTTCAGTACCATATAGCTTCCACCCTCTCCTTTCTTCCGGTAATAAGCCGCCTTATTCAGCGTCGGCTGATAAGCAACTTTAGTCAACAGGACATTGCGGTTTTTACTATTGATTTTCAACTGATCAAAATTTACTTTATAAAATCCATCCGGAGTTTTATAGGTAAAACCAGGCACCTCAATATCGATCATTTTCGTATGATAAAAGCGCTGCCTGTCATGCTCAGAAGTCGAATCGATCAAAACATCATCTATCCGGACCTTGACCTTCTTGACCTCGAAATCTTGATAAACCCCTTTTTGGACTTGCGTATATCTAAAATCGATGTCATTCAAATTGACGGCCCGCACCTGAATTTTTTTCAGATTGTCCTTTATTTTCTCATACAGCGGTTTTTTAGGTCCCCTACTCACCGTATCATTATAACGGTGCACCTCATTAATGACATGAATCGTTGGTCTTTCGACGGTGATATCATTCAGGAAAAGTTCCTTATCCATCAACACCCTTCGAATTCCAAAGCTTTTTATTTTCAACCTATTGATGGAAATTTCGAAGCGGTTATCTGGTGCTTTTTTGACCAGCTCCAACTTTTTATAGATGGAACTATCTGACACGAGATGCAGATTGTCTATTGTTATATTACCTAATAATAGGTTGACGTGGATATCGTCGTATTTAATAGTATACAAATTGTCCGTTGCTTGGGACACCAGCTGTTTGATTTTAGTATCTAAAAGAGGCTTCCACTTATTGCTAAAATACCAAATACCTCCAGCCAATGCCAATAGGATAAACGCTACAATACCAAGGATCCATTTGAAAATAGGCTTCATAAAGTCACAATCTCTTTGTAATTTCGTCTTTATTTTATTGAATAACAAACAAAATTAAGCCCATTTTGTTTGAATTACGACTAAATAAAGTGAATATGCTGCGTAAAACACAACTATTTTTATTTCTTGTACCGCTCTCTCTACTTTTTTTAAGTTCCTGCACCAAAACAAAGCATGAAACAGGCTTCTATTTTTGGAAGACAGTATTCCAGTTAGACACCGTAGAAAGCCGCTCTTTAAAGGAAATTGACGCGAAATCTATCTATGTCCGCATTATGGATATTGATTTCGATCCATCTGGTGTACAAGCCGTCCCTATTAGCCCCATTACGTTTTCGCAGCCTGTCCCCAAAGAACAGCAGCTGATTCCTGTAGTATTTGTCAACCAGCGTATTTTTGTGGAAATGGATAGCCTGCAGATCAGAGGACTGGCAAATAAAATTGTTCCGTTTGTGACGGCTAAAATACAACAAGCAGGAAAGGAAAAATTTACCGAACTTCAACTGGACTGCGATTGGACAAAGACATCCCGTGATAAATTTTTCTACTTGCTCACCTATTTACAGCAATTGCCGGCCTTAAAAGATGTTGTCGTAAGCTCTACGCTGCGGCTACACCAGGTCAAAAACACAGTCACCAGTGGAATTCCACCTGTGAAAAAAGCAATGTTAATGTGTTACAACATGGGAAATCTCAGACAATTTGGCAATCAGAACTCCATTTTAAATCAACAGGACCTCAAGACCTATTTAAGCGGAACATTACGCAACTATCCCATGGAAATGGATATTGCATTACCGCTATTTCAGTGGTTTGTCGTTTTCAGAAATAATAATTACATCGGTATTTCAAAACACATCAATGAAGAAGATCTCAAAGACTCGTCATTGTTTACCCATAACCCCAATACGAACCTCTATATTTTAACGAAAGATCTCCCAAAAGCAAACCTTAAAAAGGGAGATGTTATACGTTTTGAATCCATCAATCAGGAGAAACTCTTACAAACGGCAAAATTTTTGAAGGGAGAGCTGAAAGGAAAAGAACACCGGATTATTTTTTATCATTTAGATCAAGCTACACTAGCAAATCATGGCAATGCCGAATTACAAAAAATTATTGCTGCTTTCTAGCACTACATTAGCTTTCTTCTTTGGGGAGATTGCAACCAATATCGCCTGTGGTCCTGAAGTGGATCCTTACGACAATCAAACGACATATTATCTCCCCAATCTGGAGGACAATGGATTTTCTGCCTTTCAATTTATCCCCTACCAATTTCTTTATACGGAAGAAGCTCCAGTCAAAGAAAGTTTAATCAATGCCGAAACCTGGGCTAAACACCTAGGTTCACAGGTTAAGGTTAAGGATATCGAACAATTGATGTACAATAGCAACGATGCAACCGCTAATTTAGCGAGCAATCAGCAAAAGTCGGCTTGGACAAACCTTCCCGATTCCATTAGAGGAAATACGTTCCTAAGCACGTTGATTGACGGGAAACATGAAGCTGAACGCGCTTATTTTATGTTTACAAAAAAGCAGGAACCTATCACAAATATTCAACATAACTATTGGGATCCGGATACCCGAAATTTCAAAGAAATTACACAATTTGCTGAGCTCGCTGAACAGCAGATCACCAAATACCCCAAAAATAGCTTTCTCTATATCCGTTATGCTTATCAAGCCGCCCGTTTATATCTATTTGGACAGGAATACGCCAAGAGCATGACGATCTATGAAAAGTACCTGCAATCCGCCAAGGGAGATGAAGCCATCCTCAATTGGGCACTATCCAACTACGCTGGCGCTGTCCGCAAAAATGGCGATGCAGCAAGGGCAGCTTATCTCTTTTCTAAATTATTCACTGCCAGTCCAGAAAGGCGCATCCTCGCTTATGCTAATTTCCATTATATCACAGCCAGTGATGCTGAGATATTTCAATATGCAAAAAATGATGCAGATCGGTTCAATATCAATGCTATCATAGGCTTTGGAACAAGTGACTATGCCCTGAAATATCTGAGCGACTGCTATCAGCTCGATCCTGCCAATACCGTAAATGCCGTACTATTGGGACGCGAAGTCAATAAGATAGAAACAGAAATGAACGAGTCTTTTTACCTCAGTAGCGATAATTATAATTACTACAGTAAAAATGACGATAAAGGAAAGGTTAAACTACATCTGGATTCTCTTCGCAATTTTGCCCTAAAACTTTATCGCGACAAAAAATATGTTCAACCCCAATTGGGTCTTATTACTGCCGCCTACCTAAGCTGGATGAATAAGGAAAATACGTTAGCAAAAAAATACCTGTCCGAAATAAAAGAGACTGACCTCAGTCCAAAATTGATTGATCAGCTTCAAATTACCCGATTGCTCACGCAATTAACTGACTGGCAAAGCAGTAAACAACTAGATGAAGTTCAATTGACCAAAACGCTATCTTGGTTAGAAGAAAAAGCAAAACTTGATGGTAAAGAAGATATCCGCAAGCAAAATTGGGGATATAGTGCTTTTCAATATAGCAACTATAGCTTAATCTGCCGGAATATTCTACAAAATCTTGTCGTAAAACATTATTTGAATACACAAGATACCGCCATGGCTAGTTTAGCTGCTGTAAAGGCGGATGCCTTTTACAACTATGGCTTTATGAAAGACTCGCTGGAAGATAATATGCAGTGGACAACAATGCACTTCTGGGAAAATAGCCTTACACCTAAAACGCTGTTAAAAATAAGAAATTTACTGTCGGATAATTCCCAACAGAATACCCTATCTAAATTCTTATTGAAGGATATCAAACATTTCAATAAAGATTATCTCACGGAATTATTGGGTACAACCTACCTGCGCGAACTGGATTTCCAAAAAGCAGCAAAAACTTTAGCGGGACTTCCTAAAGACCATAAAATAAAAGAAATTAAAAACTGGTACGATGCGGATGAAAGCGATATTACACCGAATCCATTTATTGTAACGATAAATGATTACCCCAAAAAATATGGTAAAGAATCCACCACTAAGCTAAAATATGCTGAACGCATGGCACGCTTGGAAAATGCCATAAAAACGGAAAAGAACAATCAGAAAAAAGCCGAGTATTATTTCCAAATGGCCACAGGTATCTATCAGACTAGTACCTATGGAAATGCTTGGTCCCTGGTGTCCTATGACTGGTCGTCCACAGACAACCACGCAGCTTCGACACTTCACTGGCAACGAAATTATCTACAGACAAAATCAGCAAAAGAATGGTACAGCAAAGCGCGTACGCTGAGCACAGACAAAGAGTTCAAAGCGAAATGTACCTTTATGCTTGCCAAATGCGAGCAGAAAGATTTTGTCTATACCAATGAATCGCGTTGGCAATACTATGATTCACCATTAAAGAATCCTTTCTATCGTTTTTCGATGCAAAATAAATACTTCAAAGAATTGAGCACACAATATAAGGATACGCCTTTCTTTACAATCGCTTCGCGGGAGTGTACCTATCTCCGTGATTTTTTAAATTTAACACAAGCGATACATTAAGGGCTTCCTCCTATCTCGCTTTACAAAAAATAGCGCTTTCTTGATGTAAGAAGGCGCTATTTTTTATATAGATTAAGATTTATATAAGTTAAGATCTACTATCCTCATTATGATATATACTGAGGTAGCTATCGTAGCGCGAACTCTCAATAGAGCCTTCTTCCACAGCCTCCATAATGACACAACCAGGTTCATTGATATGCCGGCAATTATGAAATCGACATTGATTCATCAACGCGCGCATTTCTGGAAAAAAATGAGATAGCTCCTGTTTTTCTATATCGACAATTCCCAACTCACGAATACCAGGCGTATCAATTAGCTTCCCTCCAAAAGGGAGATCGAACATTTCAGCAAAAGTAGTTGTATGCTTTCCTTTGTCGGACCAATCGGAGATTTCACCAGTTTTCAACCCATATTCAGGGACGATTGCATTAATCAACGTTGATTTACCAACCCCGGAATGGCCTGATACCAAGGTTATTTTATCTTTAAGCAGTTGCTTGACAACGTCGATATTTGTACCGGTTAACGCAGAAACCTCGAAACAGGGGTAACCAATATGTTCATAAATAGCTTTATAGTCGGCCAATATCTCCAAACCTTCATCACTAAAAAGATCCAGTTTATTGAAAATAATTACGGCCGGAATTCCGTACGCCTCTGTTGTTACTAGAAAACGATCGATAAAACCCAAAGAAGTTGGTGGCGAGGCAAGTGTCACCACTAAAAAAGCCTGATCCAGGTTTGCTCCGATAATTTGAGTTTGCTTGGACAGATTGACGGATTTTCGAATAATATAATTTCGACGAGGTTCCAGTTCGTGAATGACCGCACTTTCCTGATCAGGTTCCACATCAAAATGCACCCAATCACCCACAGCAACAGGATTAGTCGTTTTTATTCCTTTGGTACGAAACTTTCCTTTGATACGACAATCGTATCTTTTATCATCTTCACCCAAAACTTGATACCAACTACCTGTCGATTTAGTTACCAGTCCTCTCATAAATCCTGTTGCATTAAATGTGTCATAGTACAAAAATCGGAAAAATTTATTAAACTTACCCTTTGATGAATTTCTTACCTTTGTAAGGAGACTAAAATTCAATTTTGTGAAAAAACTATTTCTTTTAGACGGAATGGCTCTCATATATAGAGCTTATTTTGCTTTGAGCAAAACTCCCCGAATTACCTCAACAGGGTTAAATACAGGAGCAATCATGGGATTTACCAATACCCTATTGGATGTATTGAAAAATCAGCAACCTTCCCACATAGCAGTAGTGTTCGACACAGCGGCACCTACCGCTCGACATATTGAATTTGAAGCTTATAAAGCACATCGGGAGAAAATGCCAGAGGACCTTGCTGCTTCTATCCCCTATATAAATCGCTTAATCGAGGGCTTCAATATCCCTATTATCACAATGGATGGATACGAAGCCGATGATATTATCGGAACACTTGCAAAAAAGGCCGAGAAACAGGACTTTCAAATCTATTGCATGACACCCGATAAAGATTTTGGGCAACTTGTGTCTGAAAATATCTTTATCTACAAACCTGCCCGCATGGGTAATGGAGCAGAAGTACAAGGTGTCAAAGAGATTCTTGAAAAATGGGAAGTCTCTGATGTTTGCCAGGTCATCGATATCCTCGGTCTTTGGGGCGATGCCGTGGACAATATCCCTGGTATACCTGGTATTGGAGAGAAAACAGCGAAAAAACTTGTTCAAGAATACGGATCTGTCGAAGGCATTATCGCTAACGCGGACCAACTCAAAGGAAAAATGCGTGAAAACGTAGAGAATTTTGCAGAACAAGGGCTCATCTCCAAAAAATTAGCCACCATTTTATTGGATGTACCCATTGAACTCGATGAAAAATCGCTAGAACTGGAAGATCCAAACAAAGAAATCCTTGAACCGCTATTTGCTGAATTGGAATTCCGAACACTTGGAAAACGAGTTTTCGGCGAAGATTTCTCCGTCCTTGACAAGAGCAGCCCTACAAATGGACAAATGGATCTATTTTCGACAACAACAACGACAATTACCACGACCGAAATTGTTACCGAAGTTAGCGTCGAAAATGCAGCAATAAATAACATACATAATACCGTACATGAGTATATTTTGGTTGATACAAACGAAAAACAAGTAGCGCTCGCTCAACAGCTTGCTTCTTTGGATAGTTTTTGTTTTGACACAGAAACAACAGGATTGGATGCAAACCTTGCCGACATTGTGGGGTTATCATTTTCTTTTGAGAACGCAAAAGCATATTATGTTCCAACACCTGCCGATCGTGATAGCGCTCAGGCTATAGTCGATATTTTCAAGGGCGCTTTAGAAAACCCAAAAATTGAAAAAATAGGACAAAACATCAAGTACGATATTTTATTATTAGCACGCTATGGTGTAAAAGTACAAGGCACCCTTTTTGACACCATGCTTGCACATTATCTGATTGATCCAGATACCCGTCACGGAATGGATGTACTCGCAGAAAATTACCTAAATTACAGCCCGGTATCAATCACAGAACTTATCGGTGAAAAGGGAAAAAAGCAAGGGAATATGCGCGACGTTGAAGTCGAAAAAATAAAAGAATATGCCGCTGAAGATGCAGACATCACGCTACAGCTAAAAAATATATTTCAGCCTCTCCTTGTCGAGACCAACACCATGCAGCTCGCTCAGGATGTGGAATTCCCATTAGTATATATACTCGCCGAAATTGAACGAAACGGTGTAAAAATTGATGTTCCGGCACTTGAAGAATTTTCAAAAACACTGGAGCAGGACATTAAAAATCTCGAGGAAGCTATCTTTGAGAAAGCAGGTGTAAATTTCAATATTGCATCCCCTAAACAATTGGGAGAAGTCTTATTCGACAAACTTCAACTGGATCCTAAAGCTAAAAAAACAAAAACGGGGCAATATAAAACAGGTGAAGATGTGTTATTAGCTTTGGCCCATAAATCCGATATCGTCCAAGATATTTTAAACTTTAGGCAAATGCAAAAACTCAAATCAACCTATGTTGATGCACTACCTGAGTTGATAAACCCCGAAACAGGGCTCATTCATACGTCCTACAATCAAGCTGTTGCCGCAACAGGCCGTCTGAGCTCAACGAATCCGAACTTGCAGAATATCCCGATCCGTACCGAGCGGGGAAGAGAAGTTAGAAAAGCCTTTATCCCAAGATCGGAAGACAATGTGATCCTCTCAGCCGATTATTCGCAGATTGAACTTCGCCTAATTGCAGAGCTAAGTAAAGATCAAAATATGATGGAAGCGTTTAGCCAAGGTCATGATATCCATAGAGCAACAGCCGCGAAAGTATACAATGTGGATTTTGATGCTGTTACTTCTGAACAGCGTCGCAACGCGAAAGCAGTTAACTTCGGCATTATATATGGTCAGTCGGCATTTGGCCTTTCTCAAAATCTTGGCATATCACGTAAAGAAGCATCCGATATCATCAATGAATATTTTAACCAATATACAGGGATAAAAAAATACATGAGTGATGCCGTCGAGTTTGCAAAGGAGAATGGTTACGTTGAAACAATTTTAAAACGGAGACGTTATCTGAGAGATATCAATTCCGCAAACATGACCGTTCGCGGATTTGCAGAAAGAAACGCTATCAACGCTCCGATCCAAGGATCAGCAGCCGATTTAATCAAACTTGCCATGATCGCCATTCAAAAGGAAATTGAGCAGCGAGGTTTATCTGGAAAAATGATCATGCAGGTGCATGATGAATTGGTTTTTGACGTACCTAAAGACGAGATAGAGGTATTCAAAAAAATCATTTTGGATAAAATGTCCAATGCTATAAAAACAAGTGTTCCTTTGATCGTAGAAATCGGAGAAGGCAAAAATTGGCTAGAAGCACATTAAAGTTATGATTAGAAAACTCATCCATATCTTATTATTATTGTGTGTCTGTAGCTTTACAAAGCTACATGCACAAAATGACAAACCTGTATTCTATGAAAAACTAGACCAGGGATTGATTCGCTTTTATTTTGACAAATATTATTATTTAGTTTCAAAAGAGTGTGAGTTTAAATCGATCGAACGTGTGAGTAAATTTGATTTTGCAAAGCAAGTTTTTGATGGAGAGTTTCGCGATTTTGCGCCAAATGGATCGAGAATACTCATTGGTTCCTATAAAGATGGTAAAAAAGAAGGCTTATTCCAAGCCTTCCATCCGAATGGAGTGTTGAAATGGGAGGTAAGTTTCCAAAACAACCATCCAACTGGTGATTGGAAATATTACTACCCGGATGGAAAACCCCTCTTGACCATTACCTATAATGAGCAAGGTTATTTTATCAAAGATTACTGGGACAATAGAGGCAAACAGGAGGTGATAGACGGCGAAGGCAACTATGAATTTTCTATTCCTTTTGAAGGTTTTACGGAGTTCGGTTTTGATTTCTATCTACGCAAAGGAAAGGTAAAAAACGGTAGACCGCAGGGAAACTGGAATACATATTTCTACAATGTAGGTCAGCAAGCAGTTTACGCCATGACGCAACGCTTTGCAAATGGTGTACTCACAACGACCTATGACGACAATGGAGATCTAAATAATGAGGATTTCATGTCGCTAAGTATCCTCCCTTATGACTATTTTATACGAGCGGAACTATTTAACGGTAAGTCTTGCAGCTTTGATGATTATTCCAATTTTTATGCATTCCTAACCAAACGTTTTAACGACAATCTCAATAAAACCGGGCTAGACATCACCAAACAGGTTAACTTTTCTTACTTAGTGGAAGTAAAGAAAAGCGGAATGGCTAATCTAAAAAGCCTCAAGTTAATATCAGATTCCGGCGACGAGCCTTTCGATGGCATTTTGAGCCGTATTGCGAGAAGTATTGACTTCTATTTTCCTACATATAAAGACAATCAGCCTCAAGACGACCTTATCAGAGTATCTGGCGGAATCACACAGGGTAATGATGGAAAAATCTATACCCATTCAATTAAAATCGAAAGACAAATAGACAATTCGAGTAAATAATTATCTTTGCAGAAATAAATAGATATGAAATTTCATAAAGAAGGATACACCACACTAGCGATCGCTGTACTTTTTATCTTCATCATCAATGCCGTTGCGGATTATTATGACGCTCCGCAATACGCTAAATGGTTTATTTATGCGCTCTCAGCATTCCTATTCATTACAGTTGTTCAGTTTTTCAGAAGTCCAAAAAAAGTGGTTAGCCCGCAGGATGGCGTGATTCTTTGTCCAGCCGATGGAAAAGTTGTTGTTATCGAAGAAACTGAGGAAAATGAGTATTTCCATGATAAGCGGATACAGGTTTCTATATTTATGTCTCCTGTCAATGTGCATGTCAATAGAAACCCAATCAGTGGTTTAGTCACGTTCTTTAAATACCATCCTGGCAAATTTCTAGTGGCTTGGCACCCCAAATCATCTACCGATAACGAAAGAACAACAGTCGTTGTCAAAGATAAGGCTGGACGGGAAGTTCTTTTCCGCCAGATTGCAGGAGCATTAGCGCGCCGCATTGTATGGTATGTAAAAGAAAATGACGAAGTCGTGCAAGGCAATGAGTTTGGTTTTATCAAATTCGGTTCCCGCGTCGATTTGTTTCTCCCTTTAGGAACTGAAATCAATGTTAACATTGGTGATAAGGTTACTGGAGCAAAAACGATTATCGGAAAATTTTAACAATTTATTAATATCATTATAAGTAACTTAGGCTCCAAATCAGGGGCCTTTTTTATTCTGCAAATGAATTTTAGACAATTACTATTGGCAAACTCCGCGGCTGTCGGTATTGCAATATCCACGATCAGCTTTTATTATAAACATGACCTACAGACAGCATTGATCATTTTCTTTGTTGCTGTGGTAACGAGTTTCCTTCTATTTAACTATCTATTTGAAAAATATATATATCGCAGACTCAATACGATGTATAAATTAATTCATAACCTTAAACTCGGCAAGGATCTTAAAGATGCTATCGGAGAACATGTCAGTGAGGATCCGATCACGGATGCTGAAAACGAAGTCAAAGCATGGGCAAAAGATAAAAAAAACGAGATAGAGCAGTTAAAATCACAAGAAAAATTCCGCAGAGAATTTTTATCCAACATTTCTCATGAATTCAAGACGCCGTTATTTGCTACCCAAGGTTACATTGAAACCCTGCAGGATGGCCTTATGGAAGAAGATATGGAAATGGCCAAGAACTTCTTAGATAAGGCTGCACGGAATCTGGACCGGCTAAATTACCTGATTCAGGATCTTGATGAGATATCCAAACTGGAATCTGGAAAAATGGTCCTGAATATAGAGAAATTCGATATCGTTGATCTTATTAAAGACACCACCTACTCTCTTGAAGACAAAGCTAAACAGCACAATATCAAAATAGAATTCAAGCCAAAAGCGGGCACACCACATTGGGTTAAAGCGGACCGCAATAAAATCCACCAGGTATTATACAATCTGATTGACAATTCCCTGAAATATGGAAAAGAGGGCGGAACAACGAAAATTAAGATTTTTCCGCTGTTTGAACAGGTTCTTATCGAGATTACAGACGACGGTTACGGCATCGAAGAAAAAAATCTCAGCCGTGTATTCGAGCGCTTTTTCCGAACTGATAAGAGCCGATCACGCGATATCGGAGGATCAGGATTAGGATTGGCTATCGTAAAGCATATTGTCGAAGCACATCAGCAAAACGTAAATGTCCGTAGTACAGAAGGCATTGGGACAACATTTGGCTTTACTTTACAAAAAGTTCAGTCAGGAAATTAAACAATTGATGACACTTTTGTGTTTAAACAAAATCAATGTTAACATTAACTTAACATTAAGGTATTATTTTTGCAAAAATAAATTTAAGATATGTCTTTAAATAGCATTTTTCAATACTTCGTTCCAAAGGATAAAAAATTCTTCCCTTTGTTTGAACAAGCCGGCAACAACTTGATCGAGATGTCAAAGTTGTTAAAAGATATTGTTAACTCAAGCAACCCTGAAAAGAAAAAGGAATTAACACGCAAAGTGGAAGATTTGGAACATAGAGGCGACAACATTACGCATCAAATTCATTTGGAGCTGGGAAAGAACTTTATCACTCCTTTTGACCGCGAAGATATACACTCTTTGGCAAGTTCATTGGACGATGTCGCAGATTTTATACACGGTGCCGCCAATAGAATGGACCTTTACAAGGTTGAAAAGGCCACTGAGCCAATGATTGAAATTGCTGATTTACTGGTTGAAGCTACCGAACATGTATCAAAAGCTATTCATGAGCTTAGAGATTTGAAAAATATCCGGAATATTACGGATTCATGTGTTCGCATCAATAGCGTAGAAAACAAAGCCGATTATATCTTCGATAAAGCTGTAGCTGACCTTTTTGAATTTGAAAAAGATGCAATTTCATTAATTAAACACAAAGAAGTGTTATCTGCAATGGAAGATGCAACCGATAAATGTGAGGATGTTGCTAACGTATTAGAAAGCATTCTAGTTAAAAACGCATAATCATTCGATTTAAGTGCACAAAAATTCTACGAGATTATGATGTCAACATTACTCGTTGTTGTGATTGTCCTTGCGATTGCCTTTGACTACATCAATGGATTCCATGATGCTGCCAATTCTATTGCGACAGTTGTATCAACAAAAGTTTTAACGCCAGCAATGGCCGTCTTATGGGCTGCGATATTCAACTTTGCAGCTTACTTCTACTTTACAGATCATAAAGTAGCCAATACCATTGCGAAGACAGTATTGGAAGAATACATTACCTTAGAAGTTATTTTTGCAGGATTACTTGCTGCAATTGGTTGGAACTTATTTACATGGTACTACGGTGTACCATCAAGTTCGTCCCATACACTTATTGGAGGTTTTGCAGGATCGGGTATGGCTTACGCTTTCATCCTTGGCGCAGATCCTATTCACGCTATCAACATTGATGCTACCTTAAAGATTATTGCATTTATCGTACTTGCACCTATCATAGGTATGACGATATCGGTTATCATCACATTGATTGTAATCAATCTGGCGAAAAACTCCCGTCCAAGTGTTGCCGAAAAATGGTTCAAGATATTGCAACTTGTTTCTTCAGCCGCCTTGAGCTTTGCACATGGAGGTAATGATGCACAGAAAGTAATGGGAATTATCCTTGTCGCTATGGTAGCTGGTGGTTATGTCCCAACGACTGAACACATGCCAGAGTGGATTCCATTGACTTGTTACGCAGCAATCGCTGCCGGAACAATGAGTGGTGGATGGAAAATTGTCAAAACGATGGGAACCAAGATTACAAAAGTAACACCCTTGGAAGGTGTTTGTGCTGAATCTGCGGGAGCTGTCACCTTGGGTATCACAGAACATTTTGGAATACCAGCCTCAACAACGCATACCATTACAGGTGCAATCATCGGTGTTGGTGTTGTCAAACGTGTCTCAGCAGTACGTTGGGGAGTAACAATCAGCTTGTTATGGGCTTGGATATTGACAATTCCAGTTTCAGCTTTGTTGGGTGCATTGTCGTTATTGGTCGTACATTATTTGCTTTAGAAAAAAAATACTTAATTTTTTTCTTAAACCTATTGAAACAAAACAAAAATTTGGTACTTTCGTAGCGGATTTTTGTTTTGTTGTTTCACATTAAATACTTAATTTAGTACAAAATATAGCAAAAACAAAATTTTAACATAATTTTAAGACTTTGGCACGGCAATTGTACTGTTCCTTGTGTTAATACAATAATTAAGTTTGAAAACAATTAAAATTAATAATAACCTTAAAAACAAGAGTATGAACTATTCTACAATTAAAAAAACAGCTGTTGCTGCTACATTAGTTGCCGCTTTAGGTTTCGCTGGTACAGCACAAGCTCAACAAGTATTCGGTGGTAGATCACAATACAGAACTTGGTCTATCGGAGTTCAAGGTGGTATCACTACTCCTAATACTGTTATCGGTGGTAACAATAACTTTGGTCAAAAAGTTGGTTACTTCCAAAACAAAGTAGGTGAATATTATGGTTTGACAGTACGTAAGCAATTCTCTCACCTATTCGGTTTAGAAGTTGAAGCAAACCGTGGTAAGATCAAAACTTACAACCATAACGAATCTGGTCCTGCACTTGAGAACAAATATAAAGCTCAATCTGCTGAAACAAAAGTTAATTGGGCGGCTAGCTTAAATGGTGTTTTCCAATTAGGTACAGTAGATTTCTTGAGAAGAGAAAATGCGGTTAACTTCTACGCTAAAGTGGGTATCGGTGCTTTTGCATATAATCCAGTTCAATTCTCTAACAATGACTTTGGCGGTACAGTTGTTTATGATCAAAAATGGGGTGAAGATGTCCTAGGCGATCGTTCTCCTTCAAACCCACGCGATAAAGATTACCGTTTAGGTATGATCGTACCTGTAGGTGTTGGTGCTAAATTCAAATTATCAGAAGTAGTTGCCTTGAACTTAGGTTACACAATGAACTTTACTGATGAGGCATTGTTGTACGGACCAGGTAGAAATGGAACTACTAAACAACGTTTCTCTAATGTGTATGGTGGTTTAGAATTCACTTTAGGTTCGAAAGACAAACAAAACTTGACTTTTGCTAACCCAGTTGCTACATTGTACGATGAGTTGAAAGATCCTTCATTGAGAAACGAAGTTGAAGCATTGAAACAACGTGTAAGCACTTTAGAAGGTACAGTTAACACATTAAGCGCTGACGCTGATGGTGATGGTGTATCTGATAAATTTGACAAATGTCCTGGTACTCCAGCTGGTACTCCAGTAGATGGTTCAGGATGTCCAATCAAATTCCCAGAGCCAGTTATTGAAACTGTAGCTTCTAACGGTTACTACGCTCCAATTCAATTCGAATTTGATAGCTCAGTATTGAAAACTTCATCATACTCTACATTAGACAAATTGGCTAAAGAGTTACGTGATAACAATTCAGCTGTACAATTAGATGGTTATGCATCTGCAGAAGGTTCTGATGCTTATAACATGACTTTATCTAAAGACCGTGCTAACTCTGTAAAACAATATTTAGTAAATGCTGGTGTTTCTTCATCAAGCATCACAGCTAAAGGTTACGGAGAGAAAAATCCAGTTGCATCTAATGCTACTGAAGAAGGTCGCGTTCAAAACCGTCGTGTTGAGATCAAAAAATAATCGTATATAACTTATACATTATATTAAAAGCCGGCTTTAAAGCCGGCTTTTTTATTTTACCCGTATTTATCCTTAACTTTGTGGAGGATATCCGATTTGTGGAAAATTAGTTCGAACAAATTAGATAAGAAATTAGTATTTTGAATTAAGTAACAGAATACTGGTTTTAAACTTTTGAGAATGGAAGAGGATTTTGAATTTGAAAACCCCGAGGAAAGAAAAATCTCGGTGGACAGATATGAGGAAATGCTTCGAAACGAGGATCAGTATTTTTTTGACTCCAAAGCTTTTGAAGGAATTATTGATTATTATGCTGAAAAAAATGACCCTGTAAAGGCCTTACAGGTTACCGAATTTGCAATCAGCCAACACCCTTTTGATATTACCTTTTTATTGAAACAAGCTCAACTGTTTTCAACGATTCAACAATATCAGAATGCGCTTGCAGCGTTGGATAAAGCGGAATTATTAGAGGCTTCAGAAGGGGATATTTTCTTGATCCGTGGTGGCATATTAGGCAGTATCGGCCAGTTTGATAATGCTTTGGAACAGCTCTTCAAAGCACTTCCGCTATTGGATAATAAAGATGAGGTCTATTTCCATATTGCGATGATCTTTCAAGCGCAAATGAATTATGACAAGGCAATAATTTATCTAAAGAAAGCACTTGAGCTCAACATGGATTACCAGGAAGCACTCTATGAATTGGCCTACTGTTATGATGTATTGGATAGACAAGAGGAAAGTATCTCCTTTTATAAAAAGTACATTGATTCAGACCCATACTCCTACTATGCTTGGTACAATTTAGGAAACTCTTACCATAAAATCAGCCGGTTTGAGGAAGCTTTAGACGCATACGACTATGCTATATTAATTAAGGAAGACTTCTCTTCAGCTTATTTCAATAAGGGTAACGCTCTTGTCAATCTAGACCGCTATCAAGAAGCATTGGATGTTTACAAACAAACATTTGAATATGAACAACCAAGTGCTGATACCTATTGTGCGATAGGCGAATGTTATGAAAAACTTGAGCAGATGGAAGAAGCCCGCAATTATTATAAAAAGGCAGTCAAATTAGATGCGGAGCTTGCTGATGCTTGGTTCGGTATTGGGGTTACCTTAGATTTCGAAGAACGCTATTTTGAATCACTTCATTTTTATAAAAAAGCATTGGAACTAGAGGATACAAACCCCGATTACTGGTTTGCGATTGCCGATGCCCGATATAAACTACAACAAATAGATCTTGCAGAAGAAGCTTATAAAAAGGTAGTGGCTTTAAACCCAACAGACATCGATGCGTGGCTCGATTATTCCTCAATTCTATTTGAACAAAGTAAAATTGAAGAAGCTATTAATGTAATATCCGATGCCATCACACAAAATCCAAATGCAGCAGAACTGTACTATCGTGTAGTTGCTTATCTATTTGCCAATGGACAATACAATGAAGCGCTCAACTTTTTAGAACTTGGCTTAGCGACTGATCCCGATAAGCATCATATTCTTTTTGATTACCTCCCACAGCTACAAGGGAACCAAATCATTACTGAAATTGTAAAAAAATATACAAAGCCGAAAGATTAACATACAATAGGCGCTACGTCCGGTCGTTGCAACGCAATGACCGGATATTAAAATTGAAGATATATTCCTGTTCCCACAATGTACTTTTCGCAATTCAAATGAAAAAATTAGGCTTAATAGGATACCCGTTGGGGCATTCTTTTTCAAAAAAATATTATTTAGAAAAATTTCATCGAGAACATATTACCGATGTAGATTACGATCTATATCCACTTGCTCAAATAGCCGATTTTACAACAATTGCTTCCAATAAAGATTTCTATGGTGTCAATGTGACCATTCCCTACAAGATAGAGGTTATGGATTACTTGGACGAGCTCTCGGAAGAAGCTCGTACAATACAAGCTGTAAACTGTATTCGAATCAGTCATACATCAGATGGCACCACGCATCTAAAAGGCTATAATACGGATGCCTATGGTTTTGAGGCATCGCTAAGGCCGCTATTAAATCCCCCGGTGGATAAGAAGGCTTTGATTTTAGGTAATGGGGGTGCTGCAAAAGCTGTCATTTATGCCCTTGATCAGCTTGGAATATCACATACTATAGTAAGCAGAACCAAACAGGCAGATCAACTCACTTATGATGAACTTGATCGCGCTATCCTAGCTGACCATACAGTGATTATCAACTGTTCACCCGTCGGTACATTTCCCAATACGGCAGAATATCCAAAAATTCCTTACGAATTCTTAACGGAGAATCACCTCTGTTATGATCTCATTTACAACCCTGAGGAAACAACATTTCTTCGAAAAAGTAAAGAAAAAGGTGCTAGAATCAAAAACGGATATGAAATGCTGGTTCTACAAGCAGAAAAAAACTGGGAAATCTGGAATAGTTGAGCTTTCAATAGTAAGAAATCAATAAAAACTGTAATTTTACCTTTATGCTTACGATCAAAACATTCACTTTCAATCCATATCAGGAAAATACTTATCTACTCTATAACGAGTCAGGAAATGCCATTATCATTGATCCAGGGATGTATGGCGAGCAAGATCAGCAAGAATTATTAGCTTTCATCGCAAACAATAATCTCAAGCCTACACTCCTATTAAATACACATTGCCATATTGACCATGTTTTGGGGAATAGTTTTGTCCATGAGAAATTTGGCTTGCTCCCACAGTTCCACGAAGGTGAAGTACCCATTTTAGTAGCTGTTCAGAATTACGCTCCTCAAATGGGCATCCGATATGACATCTCACCAATTGGAGAAACATTTCTAAATGAGGATGATACCATTTATTTGGATAATGATGAGCTAAAGGTCATTCTTGCACCTGGACATTCCCCTGCACATATCTGCTTTTATTCAGCTAATCAAAAATTCTTGATCGGAGGAGATGTCCTATTTCGCAATAGTATTGGCCGTACTGATCTTCCTGGGGGAAATCATCAGCAGCTTTTGGATAACATAAAAACAAAACTTTATACCTTGCCCGACGACACGATCGTCTATCCTGGGCATGGGCCATCGACAACGATTGGCTTTGAAAAAAATTCTAATCCATTTATCCGAGGATAAAAGTCATGAATCTGCCATTTCTATTTGCAAAAAGATATCTGTTTTCTAAGAAATCAGTTAACGCCATTAATATCATCTCTTCTATTAGTGTAATTGGCGTAATGGTAAGTAGTGCTGCTTTAATCATTTTGCTATCTTCATTCAATGGAATGGAACAGCTGATACTATCCATGTACAGTAAGTTTGCTCCTGAACTGAAGATTGAACCCAAGAAAGGAAAACTTTTTGACAGTAAACAGGCTGTCTTCAGTGAATTACGAAAAGATTCCAATGTGGTTCATTACACGGAGGTTCTACAAGAGAAAGTATTACTGCAATATTCAAATAGACAATTTATTGCAAATATAAAAGGCGTCGAACCTCAATCGCTAAGTAAAAAGGCCGGAGACAGTATCCTCGTAGATGGTCAGTACGAACTTACCCATGATTCTACCAACCTCGCAATTATAGGGGCAAGCGTACAGGCAAATCTGGCAATTCCTATGCAGAACTCAGTGGAACAAATTCAAGTGTATTCTCCGAGAAAGGGAGTAAAGAATTCTTCCAATCCTGCAGAAGAATTCAACATCCGATCCATAGCTCCCGGAGGGGTATTGCGCTATCAACAAGATTTTGACAATTTGATTATTACACCAATTTCATTTGCTAAAGAGGTTCTCGGAGAATATGAGCGCGTTTCATCGATCGAGTTTTACCTAAAAGATGGTGTGGATGTTAATTCATTTGGGCAAGCAGTACAAAAGAAAATAGGACCGGATTACATTGTAAAGAATAGGGAAAAACAAAATCCTACCTTATATAAAAATGTACGTGTTGAACGCTGGGTCGTCTTCTTTATACTGACCTTGATCAGTGTGATTGCAATCTTTAATATTGTAGGTTCCTTAACCATGCTTGTATTAGACAAACAAAAGGATATGACGATACTGAAAGGTCTCGGTGGTTCGA